>Ga0308394_1000004_pt1 | contig 255660 bp, 219 predicted proteins | sample Hotspr2Sampleme2_FD_202366 | JGI IMG/M metagenome (GOLD analysis project Ga0308394, IMG submission 202366) | Hot spring phototrophic mat microbial communities from Mushroom Spring, Yellowstone National Park, Wyoming, United States - 20050701_me2 ...
AGCTATCCTCCAATGATTGATTCCCCAAAGCCCTGCTCGACTGCTGCCGAAAGGTGGTTCGCCGGGCATTCCACTATTTCAGAAGAACATCAGGTGACACACCATGAAACATCTACGCTTTTCCCCCCTGCGCCGGTGGTTGGCCATAGCCACGGCCCCACTCATTGCCTTCACATGTGTACCATTGGTAGCCCGCGCCGACCGTGATATTCCACGGCCGGCACGGTCCGCACTGAAACAAACCGAGCCAGTAGCACCTTCCGCTCCGGCGGCGGCCCCGTCCCGGAGTGGACGCCTGCTGTTTGAGGAAAATCTCGGTCAGCACGCCGGCCCGGTGCGTTACAAGATGTTTGGCGGATCAGTCTTTCTGACCGACCGCGCCGAAGCCTGCATGCTCGTCGAAGTCGGACGCGAGCCGCTATGGCGGCCGACCGGCGAGGCGGCCAAAAACCCGCGCTGGAAGACTCTGCCGGCATCGCGTCCGGTGTACCGCGCCCTGCGCATGCAGCCGGTTGAGCGTGAAACCGGCCAGCCCGTGCCGCCAGCGGCCTCGGAAGGCCGGGCCCGCAGTCCCATTGCGTTGTCGTACTGCAAGGGCGACCGCTCACGGTGGCGCAGCCGCGTGCCGCTCTACCGCGAGGTGGTCTATCATCAGGTCTATCCCGGCATTGACCTTGTCTATTACCCGAAAGATGAACGGCTGACCTACGACTTCCGGGTGGCGCCCGGCGCCGATCCCAGCGCCATTCGTCTGCATTTCGAGGGCGCCGACCGGCTGGCCCTGGACCCGGAAGGCAATCTCCAGTGTCTGGTCGGCCAGCAGACGGTGGTGATGCAGAAGCCGACGCTTTACCAGGAAGTTGCCGGGGAGCGCCGGATCGTGCCGGGACGCTTTACCCTGACCGGCAACGACGTGGCGTTTGAGGTCGGGGCCTATGACCGGAATCTGGCACTGGTCATTGACCCGGTGCTGCCGTTTTACTCGACGTACTTCGGCGGCGATCAGGACGAGGAAGCCGTCGGCGTCGCCGTCGGACGCATCTACAACCGGAATGCAGGTACGGATGATGCTGTCTTTTCATCTTCATCGGAGGATACCATTCCGGTGTTCATTGCCGGCACGACCTTCAGCCCGTCGTTGCCGGTGCCGGTAGGTTCCGGCCCTAACGCCAATAATCCAATCACCGTCCCGGATGTGGACATCTTCGTGGCGCGATTCGAGTTTCGCGCTGATGGAGTCGTGCCGGCCAACATTCCCGGTGTCGGCCCGACAAGCCGCTTTGCCCCCTGGAATGACTTTACCAACGGAGGTGAGCAGGACTTCACCTACGATGACCGTGGCGCTGAGAACGGTCTGTCTGCCGTCGTCATCTATGGCGGAACCGGCGATGATGTGTGTACCGGCGTCAGCATCAATGCCGGCCAGATCACTACAGAGCAGGTTAACGTTAACAACATTACGTATTTTCGTCCGGCAACCGGACCCGTGCTCGTCGGGTACACCACCAGTACGAACTTCCCCACTGGCAGGTTAGGATTGGGGAACGGCTCTGCGACGACATTTCAATCCACCTTCGGCGGGGGATTCACGGATGCCTTTGCGATGCTGCTGCCGTTCTGCTTGGACGTGCTGGCCGACAATATCACTAATGGCCCCATTGCCTACAGCACTTACCTTGGCGGTTCCGGCAATGATCTGGCCTGGGCCTGCGCGGCCGAACAGGGAGACAATAGATTTCAGTTCGTTCTGGGCGGGGAAACCGACGGCAACCTGCCGACCGGAAGCGCCGGTGACCCCCTATTTGACGGCACTTATGGCGGCGGTGATGCCGATGGTTTTCTGGCGCGTTTCAACCCAGCGCTAAACACGCCGGCTGCCCAGCGGCGGTATGTCACCTACTTTGGCGGTAATGGCTACGACGCCGTCACTGGTATCTCTGACTTCATCAGTAGTGGCCCACGGGTGGGTGTCACCGGCATCACGGGGTCAGACCCGGAGCCAAGCTTCATTCATTCGAGCAGCAACCCCATAATCGGCTCCGTCAGTGGCGGAACACGCAACGGCAGTTTTGATGCCTTTGTGGCCATGTTCAACGGCAATACAGGTCCCTCGCGGGAGTTTTCCATGTACCTTGGGGGGAACAACGACGACTGGGGCATGGGCATTTATGCCCGGCGGCGGGTTGTCGGCGGCATTGGGCGGTATGTCGTCCACGTTGCCGGCTTGACCGATTCGACCACTACCGGTTTTGGTGTTCCCTTGCCTGGATCCTCGCCTGGACAGCAGCTATCGACAGCCAACAAGGGCGGGATTGATGCCTTTGTCACCCAGATAAGGTGGGATGAATCCTTGTCTGGCCAACGCACCGTACAGTATTTCGGCTACCTTGGAACCGCCGGTGACGACGAAGCCTACGCGCTGGCCACCAGTGAGCAGGGCGGGCCGGGCAACTCGATAGTCTATGTCGGCGGTGTTTCCGAAGGCGCCACAGCCTTTTCGCCGGTGGGTAACACGCCTGGCTTGCCCAACTTTGCCAACGATTTGCTTTACCCGGCATCTGGCTCGACGATACCGGTCAGCCGTGGTTTTCTGGCCCGGATTTCGGCTGTCAATGAAGGCAGTACAAACCTGCCGGCGACCCTTCAGAACCTCGTCAATGTTGGCGGGCGCACCTTTGCCACCGGCGCGCAGCCGATCCAGCGGGTTCTCAGTATTGCGTCTTACTTGCCTGTTGCTGGTGTGCTGTTTTTCACCGGCTCGACCAATGCCAACAATGTCCTGCCCACCTCCCCACCAGCGCCCTACAACGTGTTTCAGAACACCCGGGCCAACAATATGAGTGACCGCAAGGATGCCTATCTGGGTTCGGTGCGGCTGACGCCCTAGTGACCGTCTCCGCAACCACCAGTTGTCTGACCTGCTTGACCGCCAGGGAATCCCCTCCCTGGCAGTTTTGTTGCTTGCCAGGGGTGACGTGAAAACACTAATGTTATGCGCATAACGTTTCTTTTCCGGTCCGGCTTTTTCCTTTGGCAGTGGAGTGTCGCCATGTCCGGTTTTTTCTCTGGCTCGGCCCTGGAAATGTTCTGCTGGGGACTGGCGCTGTTTTCGACAACGCTGCTGGTGCTCAAGCTGACCGTTGGGACCGTTCTCGATGGTCTTGACGGCCACCTGGACGGGCACCTAGCCGTCTTTGGCATAGAAGATCCTTCCGGCGCTGGGGGTGGTCTCAAGGCGATCCTGGTCGGACTGATGGTGACGGGCTGGAGTGGCGTGCTCTGCTTCCAACTCACCCGCCTGTCGCCGCTGATGGTTCTTGTCACGGCGCTCAGCGCCGGTGTGGTGACCTTTACTTCAGCCGTGTGGCTGCTGCGCCAGGTCCGCCACCTGGAATCCGACGGAACACTCCAACCAGCCAACGCCATTGGCCGGTTTGGGACGGTTTATCTCACGATTCCCCCCCAAGGCAGTGGCACCGGGCAGATTCAGATTGAAATCCAGGGGCGATTGGCCACCCTTGAGGCCATCACCGATGGCCCAGCCATTCCCACCGGGGCAAGGGTTTTTGTGATTGATGCTGGTCAGGGGGTGCTTCGGGTTTTGCCGGAGCAGGCACTCGACCCGCTGCTGGGAACTGGCGCTCACCCATCCGCTTCGGATGCGCCGGTTGCTTCCAACCGGACTTCTAACTCTGCAACCACTTCGTCCACATGAAAGGAGATGTAAAGCTATGCCGGACATCGGTGGTATGAGCAGTGCACTGTTGGGCATCATTCTCGTGTCGGCTGTTGCCCTGCTTGTGCTTTTAGTCATTATTGTTCAGCAGTACAAACGCTGTCCCTCAAACCGCATCTTGGTCATCTACGGCAAGGTTGGTGGTGGGCGCAGTGCGCGCTGCATTCACGGCGGTGGTGCCTTTGTCATCCCTATCATTCAGGATTACCAGTTCCTGAGCTTGCAGCCGATGCCCATTGAGATCAACCTCACGGGGGCGCTCTCGAAACAGAACATCCGTGTCAATGTGCCAAGCACCTTCACCGTGGCCATTTCGACCGACCCGCGGATTATGAACAATGCCGCCGAGCGGCTTCTGGGATTGGACGAGCGCCAAATCAAGGAACAGGCGCAGGAAATCATCCTGGGGCAGTTGCGGCTGGTCATTGCGACGCTGACGATTGAGGAAATCAACCGCGACCGCGAAGTGTTTCTCCAGCAGGTCAACAAGAACGTCGCTGCCGAACTGCACAAGCTGGGGCTGGAGCTGCTCAATGTCAATGTCCGCGACATTACGGATGCGTCCGGCTACATCGAGGCAATCGGCAAGAAGTCAGCTGCCGAGGCCATCAACAAGGCGCGGGTTGAAGTCGCCGAGCAGGAACGGTTCGGGGCAGTGGGTGAAGCGAAGGCTGTCCGTGAACGGACGGTGCAGGTCGCGCTTGAAGCCACCGAAACCGAAAAGGGGAAAAAAGAAGCCGAGCGGGAGATGCGTATTGCTACCTCCCAACTGGAGGCCGAAGCCGCCATTTCCGAAGCCCAGGCTAACCGCAAGAAAACCATTGAGATTGCAGCCGAACGGGCCGAAGCCGAAGTCGGTCTCAAACGCGCCGAAGCCCAGCAGCGCATCTCAATTGCTGAGTTAGAGGCCGAGACGACAGCCAAGGAAAACGCTTCACGGGCGGCAGTGATTGAGTCCAATGCCACCTTAGCCGAGCGTGAAGCCTTGGCACGGCAACGAGCCGAAGTTGCTAAGGCCAACGCGGAACGGGAAATCTTAATCGCGCAGCGCCAGCGCGAGATGGCTTTGCTAGAAAAAGAAGAACTCGTCCGCCAGGAAATCGAAAAACTCAAGCAGCAAGTAGAAGCCGATGCCGAAGCCGAACGCATCCGGCGTATTGCGCAAGGTGAAGCCGAGGCTGTCCTGCTCAAGTACAAGGCTGAAGCCGATGGTCTGAAGCAACTCTTGCTTGCCAAAGCCGAGGGTTACCACAACATTATTCGTGCGTGTGGCAACGACCCCAACACGGCAGCCAAACTGCTGCTCCTTGAAAAGCTTGAAACCATTGTGGACAAACAGGTTGCAGCTATTTCAAATCTCAAGATCGACAAGATTACGGTCTGGGACGGTGGCAACGGCGATGGCAGTGCCACTTCTCAGTTCATCCGCAACTTTGTTTCGGCGCTGCCACCGCTTCAGGAAATTGCCCGGCAGGCCGGTGTGGAACTCCCGACCTACCTCGGCTCGCTGGTAGATTCAGAGGCAAACGGTAAGGCAGAAAAAGCAGTGCCACGTTCGGTTGTAACCCCGGTGGCGAAGCCGCCAGTAACGAAAGAAGGGTGACAACACAAGAGATTCTCGACCAACTTGATGCCTGCGCCGAACGCTTGGTCTTCCCAATGCTGGATGCACCGGGCTTTCGGTTGGCTGCCGTTCGGCTGCACGCCTACCGGGATGACTTTCGCTGGGCGTTGCTGATTGAAACCTTGGGCTGTCACGAGTTCGGTGCTGGACACGAGGCCATTGATAACTGCCTGCACGTCTATGGCAACTGCTTGCACCGGCCACCGGGTGTCATGCCGGAGGATTACTTGTTTCCTACGGCGGATGGCGACGAAGGGCCGACCTTTGATGCGCGGCAGTACGTCCGCCGGACAGCGCGCACCATATGCATCCGGGGACGGAGCGTGCCTTTGCCGGACCAGTCGCCACTGTGCAATCTGGAAGGGCACCCGCTTGCCTACGGCCGGCGATGGCGGGACTATGAGCTTTTGCGTTGGTTGGTTGCCAATCACCGCACTGAACTGCTGTCCACGGAAGCCGAGCGGCGGGCACGTGTGCCAGCCGATCTGCCGGAATTGCTGACACTCGATGCCTGGCATCATCCCGACCTAGGGAGCGGAGAGCTGCCTAGCGCCTCGGAAACGTTTAGCCAGCTTGCCGAGGTGTTGGCAAGCGGGGATGTCACCCGCTATCGTCCAACGCAACTTCCCAATACCCACTGGTCGTGTTGGCCGTCCGGAGCGTGATATGTGCCGTTGACCAAGGCTGTTGTTCAAGATCGTCCGCGCATCCCACCGCAAACCCTTGGCGACTATGTTGCCTTAGTCTGGGCCACGGGATTTTTCTCTGGATTTTCACCGGTAGCGCCTGGAACAGCCGGCTCAGCTGTGATGGCGGTACTCTACTATGCTGGTGGCAAGCTGGGATGGTTTCAGCCCTTTGCGCTGGGCACTTTGGTGTGGCTGCTGCTGGCGGCTGTGGCTGTCAGTTATTCCGGCGGATGGGCGGCTGAACGCGCCGAGAATTTTTTCGGGGCCAAAGACCCGAATGAAGTTGTGGTGGATGAGTTTGCCGGGCAGCTCATCACCTATCTCTTTCTGCCGCTTGTCCCACAACTGGCCAGCCGGGCATGGGCCTTTGAGATGTGGACGCTAGGTGGGTTTCTGCTCTTCCGTCTGTTTGATGTCATCAAACCCTACCCGGCCGGCCGGTTTGAAGTCCTGCGGGGTGGGTTGGGCATCATGGCCGACGACATCGTGGCCGGTATTCAGGCCAGTTTGGTATTGCTACTGTGTGCCAAGGGGCTAGCAGGATGGCTAAGTGCTGCCGGTTGAGCAACTGGCATCAGGAAAAAAACCATGGCCAACCAGGATGAAGAACCAGACCTAGGACGATGGGAGTTGTTCATCCAGGCAGTCATCCTACTGTCGCTGGTTGATTTTGCCCTTGAAACCCTTCCCAGTCTGAGTCCGACCCAGCGAAGACTGCTGGAGTGGTTCGAAGTGTTCTCGGTGGCTGTGTTTACGGTGGAATATGTCGTCCGCGCCGTCGGGTCGCGCCCGGCGGTCAAGTACCTGCTGAGTTTTTACGGTATTGTGGATTTGGTCGCGATTCTGCCCTTCTACCTGGGGTTGGTCGTGGATTTGCGCGCCCTGCGCGCGCTGCGTTTCCTGCGTCTGCTGCGGATTCTCAAGCTCACGCGCTACAGCCAAGCGTGGCGACGCTTCCACCGGGCACTGATCATTTCCCGCGAAGAACTGATTTTGTTTGCGGCCACGGCCTTGATTCTGATTTACCTGGCGGCAGTAGGGATTTACTACTTTGAGCATGAGGCGCAGCCCGAAGTTTTTGCCTCGATGTTTGACGGTTTGTGGTGGGCCGTGGCCACGTTGACTACCGTGGGCTACGGGGACAGCTATCCTATTACAGCCGGCGGCCGGTTTTTTACCTTTGTCATTCTGGTCATCGGGCTGGGGATTGTTGCGCTGCCGTCTGGCATTGTAGCGTCGGCGCTTGCCAAAGCCCGCGCTGAAGAAGATGAAGCTGCCAAACGTGGACAACCAAGTGAACCGGAGATGGATGAAGCCGATAAGAACTAGTCGCCTGTGAGGCAAAGCTGAAGAAGCCTCAACGGGACACTGCCCTCCCCGGCTGCCAGGCACGTGCCTGAGATAGGAATTCGGTGAGACGTGACCGGACGCTGGCTGCTTTTGACCCAACGGCTGCTTCTGCCTCCTGCAGGCGCGCTTGGACAGTGGACCTTGCAATCTGGCTGGCATTAGCTGCACGAAAGTGCGCTTCGGCTTGCAAATATGCAGCCAAGACAAATTCTTTCGGAGCGCCCTGGTGGGTCATAAACAGCGCGTACTCAAACCAAGCTGCACCTTGCGCGGGGTCTTCCTGACTGTCGGCGGCTAACTGGAGCGCCTTATGGTATTCGGCCGCAGCCATGTCAGGTTGGTTGCGAACAGCATATGTGTTGGCCCGACATGTTGCGGCTGTGCTTGCCAGACTAAAGAAGCCTTTGGCCTGGGCGGCTTCGAGTACCTGGGTGTAAAGCTGCTCGGCATCGGCCGGACGTCCGGCCAGAGTCTGGCTGTCGCCGAGCTTGAGCATCCACTCCAAACGCTGGCGCTCATCTGCCACCGGCGCACGCAGCGCCTGTTCGTATGCCCGGATAGCTTCCTGGACGCGGTTAGCGCGCATGTAAGCATCGCCAAGGTTAGCCCAAGTAAGAGGTTGGCCCTGAGGAGCAAGTTGTACTGCCCGTTCCCAGGCAGCAATCCCCGTTTCTTCATGTCCGTGCCGCACGGCCAGCGTTCCCAGATTGACCAGTGCGCGAATATCGTAGGGCAGATGCTCGTGGAAAGCTTGATAATGGCGGTAGGCGGCCTCATATTCGCCCTGTTCAATAAGCATCTGCCCGAGCATAGCTTGGCTGTCAGCATCATAAGGATTGATGGCAATGGTGTGCTCTAGTGCCTCGCGAGCGCGCAGACGGTCGCCTTCAGCAAGTGCCAGCCGCGCCAGCCGCGCCGCTACTAAAGCATCGTGCGGATTGAGCTCTAGTGCCCGACGTAAAGAGGCCGCATCGGTAACGTGCCTGCCCAAAATGAACTTGAACACATCCAGCCCCGCCAGCAGCCCCAGCCCGACCACTGCACCAGCCAGCGCGAAACGACGCCACCAAGAACCAAGTGGCTTGCTTCCGGCCGTCTCAACCAGTTGGCGTTGTTCTTGGCCTTGGACAAGAACGGCGGCAATCTGCGGCTCACGAAGTTTCCACACAGCACCGTCCAGAATGAAGTGATGAATGTTGACAAGGGCGGTGAATGCCAAGAAGCTGGTGGTGAAGTCCAGGCCAAGCCACATACTTGCTACCCAAGGTCCGGGAATAAACAGTGCAATGCCGACAACACTATGGCATAGCGCCACGGGCGCCACTGCAACCCCTGTTCCCGGCGCGCATAGTAGGAGGTAATCCAGAGATACTGAGCTGAATGCAGAAGCGCCAGCATTCCAGAGCTATAGCGTACCTGGAACACAGCATTCCCCAAGAGGAGATTGATAGCCGCTGGGATAAACCACAGCGTCTGAGTGACCAGAAGCATCATGGTGGGGCCAGCGGCCTGCCAGGAATGGGCTAGGATTAGCTTTCGTCCGATAATGAAAGTTATGGTTAGAAAAACCACCCCCAACCCAGCAACCACGACTTTAACCACCGCCGGCGGCAGCTCCGCTGACAATAACAACGAATCAGCCGAGGGGCCGCTGTTGAAAGCCAGTAGCAACATAACGTAGGGCAGAGCAAACGCTACCCATAGCCAGCGGGTAGTCTCCCGATCCAACGCTGTCAGTCCACAGCGGCGGGCAAACATCAGGGCAATACCGTAGTTCTGCCCCGTGTAGTGCCACGGACTCCAGAACACGTACAGGGTGAACACCCAAGGAAGCAGGGGAGGATGCGCGTGAGTAAGCAGCAAGCCGGCTAGGGTTAGCAACCCAGACCATGCCAACACCTGCCTGTAACGCTGCCGATCAACCGGTTGAGCGCAGGCGCGATACCACGTTGCCGCGTAGTGTGGGTAGTTACAGACCAGCGCCAAGGCGTAAAAAGCGATGGCAAAGCCATTGGCAAAGTACGGCTCTACCCAGTACGTCACAAACAGCAGTGGGAGCGAACACAATCCACAGCCGATGAGAAGGTCGGTCGGCGCACTGTAAAGCCAACGCCGGGAAGCGGCAGCCGTTGTTGGCGTCTGCATGGTGGGCGCTGCAATAGAGAGGCTTGTCATGGTGGCAGTCAAAACCCTAAAGCTGGTATGGTCTAGAGCTGTAATGGTAAGGCAGTTGAAGGGTAAGCTTTGCTGTTGTTTGTGTCACCAACAATTTTCGTTTTGACAGCCAACTGGTCCGTGAAACACTCAGACATAGGCCGTTCAGGCTCCGAGCGATTTTTGCATAGGGCGGGGCTTAGGATAGGGATTGGGGGGTGTCTGAACTGCTCAAACCGCAGCCTACCATTAGCCTGTTTTGAAAGCGTCGGTTATGGAGACACTGTACGTTCATCCCCAGCCAACGTCACGCGAAGAGATGCTTGATCGGGAAGGCTGGCAGCAGCGCTACCGTGCCGTGCGGTCCGTTTCTGAGGCCATTTGCCAGCCACTGGAGATAGAAGACTACGTCGTACAACCCATGCCGGACGTCAGTCCACCAAAATGGCATCTGGGTCACACAAGCTGGTTTTTTGAAACTTTTGTTCTCAAGGCCTATGTAACAGACTACCGGCCTTTTCATCCGCGCTATGACTACCTGTTCAATTCGTACTATGAAGCTGTTGGTGCACGGCATCCACGTCCGCAGCGTGGGTTGCTAACCCGCCCGACAGTACGTGAGGTCTATGCCTACCGTGCCCATGTAGATGCTGCTATCGAGCGGATCATCGCTCACAGTGATGCGCACACCTGGAAAATTATTCAGCCGATCCTGGAGCTGGGATTGCACCATGAACAACAGCACCAGGAACTCTTGCTGACGGACATCAAGGCGATTTTGGCGGCAAATCCACTAGACCCAGTCTACAAACCCCAACCACAACTTGCGCCGGCAGAAACGGTCGCTTTGCCGACCGACGAGTGGCATGTTGTGGAGGGCGGCCACTATGTCATTGGCCACAATGGCTGTGGATTTGCCTTCGACAATGAAAGTCCGCGCCACGACGTATGGCTTCGCCCTTGCCGGATTGCCACCCGGCCCGTAACCAATGGTGAATTTCTGGCATTCATGGCCGACGGCGGCTATACGCGGCCGGAACTGTGGTTGTCAGACGGTTGGGCAGCCGTGACGGCGCGGGGCTGGGAAGCGCCGTTGTACTGGCGGCGAGCAGTAGATGGTACATGGGAAACCATAACCTTGCGGGGCGTCCGACCTGTCGTGCCGCAGGAACCTGTCTGCCATGTTAGCTTTTACGAGGCTGATGCCTATGCGCGTTGGGCCGGAAAGCGCCTGCCGACAGAAGCTGAATGGGAAGTGGTTGCTGCCCGCCTGCCACTAACAGGTAACTTTTATGAATCAGGCGCTTTGCATCCATTACCCATTTCGGCATCATCGGCAGCCTTTTTTGGGGATGTTTGGGTGTGGACAGCCAGCCCCTACATTGGCTATCCGGGATTTCGCCCTATGCCTGGCGCACTAGGTGAGTACAATGGCAAATTCATGTGCAATCAAATGGTGTTACGTGGTGGCTCCTGCGCCACGTCACTGACCCACATCCGTCCCACCTACCGAAACTTTTTTCCGCCGGATGCACGGTGGCAGTTCACTGGTATTCGGCTGGCGGAGGATATGGTATGAGTCATCCACAACCTAGCCAGGCTATGCGCCCGTCCTACGGTTATATTGTCTCTTTTCACGACCTGCACCCAACACCAGCAGCCTTTCGGGAAGAAGTATTGGCGGGGCTACAGCGTACGCCGAAGTCTTTGCCAGCCAAATTTTTCTACGACCAGCGTGGTTCGGCGCTGTTTGATGAAATCTGTCAGCTCGAAGAATATTACCTGACCCGTATTGAGACCGGCCTGCTGCAACAGCATGCAGTAGAAATTGCCGAACTGATCGGCGAAGAGGCCCTTCTGATTGAGTACGGCAGCGGAAGCGGTCACAAAACCCGCATCTTGCTTGATTGCTTACCAACACTGGCAGCTTATGTGCCGGTAGATATTTCCAAAGAACATCTGTTGGCAGCCGCCACGGAACTAGCGCAAGCCTATCCTTACCTGCGGGTAACGCCAGTGTGTGCTGATTATACCCGCGAAATGGAGTTCCCGGACTTTGAAGAGTTTTTCTATCGGCGGCGGGTGATCTTCTTTCCCGGTTCAACCATCGGCAATTTCTCACCACCAGAGGCAGAAGCATTTTTGCGCCATGCAGTAGAAGTTGCGCGGCAGGGGGGCTTGCTTCTCATCGGCGTGGACTTGAAAAAAGACCCTACGGTAATTGATGCGGCATACAATGATGGGCGTGGGGTAACAGCCGCGTTCAATCTCAACCTGCTTCAACGGATCAATACCGAGCTCGGCGCGGATTTTGACCTGCGTTTGTTCGAGCATCGCGCCTTTTATGATCCGGCACACGGAAGGGTTGAGATGCATCTGGTCAGCAAGCAAGACCAGACCGTTCATATCGGAGGCATCACCATCTCGTTTGCCGCCGGTGAGACAATTCACACCGAGGATTCTTACAAGTACGACCTAGCCGAATTTGAGCAGATGGCCGCACGCGCCGGCTGGGTACGCCGATCCGTATGGCAAGATGAGCGGAGTTATTTTGCTGTGTGTCTTTTCGCCGTTGGTTAGATCGGTTGCCGCTTAAGTCATCTGGACTAACTGAGCAATGCGCACTGGCCGATTGTCAGCGCCCAATGAGCCGGTGGCATTGACAAGCAGGCATCCCCCAAGCTGTTGTCGGGCTTTGCAAGAAGTGCATGGATTACCCTTTTTGGCCCAAGCGCCTAGTCGTCGTCTCCCATTAGGCGTTTGGCAGTACTTTGTCCTATGCGTGTGGAACGAGCAAGTTGCGGTGTCGGTTTTATCGTGTCGCGGCGTGGGATACCCGAGCGGAGTATTGTTGAAGCGGCCTTGCACGCCCTGCACAACGTCGAGCACCGCGGAGCCTGTGCAGCAGATGGGTGCACAAGCGATGGAGCCGGTATCCTGACCGACCTTCCCCATGCTCTTTTCGGCTACCCACCCGAGAGCATTGCCGTCGCTTTTCTTTTCCTACCGGCCGATCCGGCGCGTAGCGCCCGTGCATTTGACATCTTCGCTGAGACTTTTGACCTCCATGACCTACACGTACTGGAAAGCCGGGAGGTCCCGACCAACCCAACCGTGCTCGGCCCAATTGCGCGGCAATTGCTTCCAACCCTGAAGCAAGCTGTTATCAAACGTCCACCCCAGGCGCGAACCCTGACTGCCTTTGAGCGGTTGCTCTATGTGGCAAAGCAAATGACGCGCAAGCGCTGGCGCAAGCAGGGGCTAGATACAAGCTGTTTCTTCGTTTCGTTGTCCCCAACGACAATTGTCTACAAAGCACTGGTACGAGCGGCTGACCTAGGCCGTTTCTATCTCGACTTGCAGCATCCCGCCTTTGTTTCCCGGTTTGCACTTTTCCACCGGCGTTTTAGCACCAACACCCGAACGTCCTGGGATCGCGCCCAGCCCTTTCGGCTCATTGCCCACAACGGCGAGATCAACACCATCGCTGGAAATCGAGCGTGGGCATACTCGCGGGAACGGTCACTCGGCCTTGAAGCCGGCGAATTGCTGACCCACGGAAACATCAGCGACACCGGGAGTCTCAACGAAATGATCGAAGCTTTGCGCTATCGGAGCGGGATTCTAAGCCTGGCCGAAGCCCTGGCCATTGTCATGCCGCCGGCGGAGAGTGACGCCTACCACACCTTCTGGGCGCGGGCACTTGAGCCTTGGGATGGTCCGGCCATTGTGGTTTTTGCTGATGGACACACCGTTGGAGCGCGCCTTGACCGAAACGGCTTCCGTCCCGGCCGCTGGACTGAAACCAACGACGTATTTTGTCTGGCCTCTGAAGCCGGCGCCTTCGCCCTGGATGAGGCGCAAGTGCTTGCCAAAGGGGCATTGTATGCAGGGACAGGTGTCACCGTAGATTTGCGTTCTGGCAACGTAACCTTCATTGAGCCACGTGCACAGGCGCTCACTGCGGGTGCTGTCTTTGACCCGCGCACGCGCACGCTTCCGCCGCTGCCGGCGCCGACAACCACGCAGTTTAGCCACTTGGCGCAGGCCTTTGGCTATACCTACGATGACATACAATCCTTCTTAGTGCCTATGGCCGCAACGGGCAAAGAGCCGCTGGGCTCGATGGGTGACACTGCCCGACTGGCCGTGTTGTCAGACCTTCCGCGGCCGTTGTTTGACTTTTTCTACCAGGATTTTGCCCAGGTAACGAATCCGCCGGTAGATTACCTGCGCGAAGCCTTGGTGATGAACACCACTGTCCACCTTGGTGCTAAACCAAACATTTTTGCGCCAAAAACCCTTGTGCCCCCACCGCCGGCCATTGAGCTGACCGGACCAGTGCTTTCACTGGCTGAGATGGCAGCGCTCCGTACCGGGCTTGGCACAACTCGCCTGGGAGTACACATTGCCGAGCTGGACGCAACATTTGCCAGGGCAGATGGCGTGGATGGCCTCCGAACAGCGCTTGGTGAACTTCAGCGGCAAGCCCTGACCCTGACCGAGCATGGAGCCTCTGTTCTTATCGTAAGCGATCAGAAGGTCAATTCGCAGCGGGTACCAATACCGAGTTTGCTGGCATTGCGCACTATCGTCAATGGACTCAACGAAGCCGGAATGCTGCTAGATGTCTCGTTGGTTATGGAGACGGGAGAGGTCCGTACGGCGCATCACGTTGCTGCCTTGATTGGTTTTGGGGCAGCAGCAGTGTGTCCTTACGTGGCACTGGATTGGGTGCGCTTTGGGCAGCATCCCAAACTTGATGGACTAGACCCAGACCGGCGAGAACGACAGTTTATTGAGGCTTTGACCAGCGGCGTACTCAAGATTATGGCCAAGATGGGCATTTCTGTGCTGGCCAGCTATCAGAATGCCCAGCTTTTTACGCCGGTTGGTTTGGGGGCGAAGCTGTTAGCTGAGTTTTTCCCCGGCAAGGAAAGTTACCTAGGAGGACTCGAACTGGAAGATTTTGCGCATCAGCAGCTTGCCCAGCATGCTGCCTGGTGTGCGGCTTTGTCATCAAAGGCACTGGATTGGCGCACATTACCCCGCTACTTCCGCTTCAAAGAAGATACTCAGGGCCGCCAAGGGGAGCAGCATGCCATGACAACGGCGCGGGCGCGGCTTTTGCACGCCTTTGTGCGCGAGCCTTCTCCGGAGCGGTACGCTGCTTACCTAGCTGCTGGGACAAGTAGCGAGCCGGTAAGCCCGCGTCATTTGCTCACCATTCGTTCCAGCAAGACGCCCTTGCCACTGGATCAGGTACAGCCTCGGCAAGAGATTGTACGTACCTTTGGTACAGGCGGTATGTCATTCGGTGCAATTAGCGCCGAGTCACAGCGCGACCTGATTTTGGCGATGCGGCAGCTTGGCGGACGTAGCAACAGTGGGGAAGGTGGTGAAAATCCCTACTACTTTACTACCGGCTTGACCGCCAGCGTCAAGCAGATAGGGTCGGCGCGGTTTGGGGTAACAGCGCGCTACCTGGTAACGGGACGGGAAATCCAGATCAAAATGGCCCAGGGTGCCAAACCCGGTGAAGGCGGGCAACTGATGCGGCACAAAGTGACGCCCGAGATTGCACGGGCGCGGTATGCTACACCGGGTATAGATTTGATTTCTCCACCGCCAATGCATGACATCTACAGCATTGAAGACCTGAAACAACTTATCGAGGAACTCAAGAACCTTCACCCAGAGGTGCGTGTCAGCGTCAAGCTCGTCGCCGGAAACAACATCGGCACAATTGCGGTTGGTGTTGCCAAGGCCGGTGCCGATGTAATCCACATTGCCGGTGGAGACGGCGGGACAGGTGCTGCCGGGCTGATCTCCATGGCTCATGCCGGCCTGCCATGGGAAATCGGACTTGTTGAAGCCCACCGGGCACTTTGCGAAGAGGGATTGCGCAGGGCAGTGACGTTGCGGGTGGATGGGGGGCTGTCCAGCGGATTAGATGTCGTTCTAGCGGCAATTTTAGGGGCGGAGGAGTTTGATTTCGGCAAACTGGCGTTGGTTGCCCAAGGATGCATCATGGCGCGTACTTGTGAGACCAACCATTGCCCAGCCGGGATTGCAACCCACGACCCACAGCGCAAAGCCAAGTACACAGGGCGGCCCGACCACGTGGTACGTTTGTTTGAAGCCATTGCTGATGACGCGCGTTATTGGCTATCGCAAGCTGGGATTCCGACCTTAGAGTCCGCCGTTGGACGGACTGACCTACTTATACCTAACCCGCGTCATGCCGAACGCATCGCCCAGCGGCGTCTGGAACTATCCTTTTTCCTTGCGCCGCCGATACCGTTGCCACCCGCCAAGCCGCGTCAGCCATTTCATGTAGGGACGCTCAACCAGCGTATTCTCGATGACGTACGCGCCGGGCTGGTCGCCTCCCCGCCAGTGTGCAATTTTGACTATGCCATTACGACCCGTGACCGCGCCGTACCGGCAACCTTGGTCGGCTGGCTAGAGTCGGCAGCCCATGCGCGGCAGTTTTCCCTTTCAGAACTATCCCTGAACCCTTCGCCACCTGTGTCTTCTCTGCCATCACCTATTACCTTGCGTTTTACCGGCAGCGCCGGGCAAGGCTTTGGGGTTTTTCTGACCCAGGACCTGCGGCTTGGTCTGCAGGGAGAAGCCAACGATTCCGTGGGTAAAGGGATGAGCGGAGGGAAAATCGTGATTCGCCCCCATCCCCGCTGGCAAACCTCTCTGCGAAATGAAGCCGAGACGAATGCTATTATTGGCAACGCGGCACTGTACGGGGCAACAGGCGGGACCTTGTACGTTGCTGGCTTTGCCGGCGACCGATTTGCCGTGCGCAACAGCGGGGCGACGGCCGTTGTACACGGGGTTGGCTTACACGCTTGTGAGTACATGACGGGCGGGTTGGTTGTTATCCTAGGGCCTACCTCGAAAAATCTAGGCGCCGGTATGACCGGGGGGAAAATCTATGTGTATGGCGGCGCGCCTTCAGCGCATGTCAACTGGGCCTTTTTGGAAGCAGCAACCCTGTCCCCGGACGAACTAACGGCTTTGCACGCGCTGCTCGTAGATTTCCTGCAGGAAACAGAAAGCCGCACGGTACAGAGAATACTGGAGAGGTGGGAAACTGAGGCAGCGCGCTTTGTGGCCTACTTGCCCCGCCGAGGCGGCGAATAGAGTAATGTCGCCCCAGTAGGCAAGAAAACCAGCAACAAGAAAACCAACAAGCGGCAACCGTTCATGGCTACATGCCAAACTTGTGATGGTGACCTATGGCAAAAGACAACTCATTTGACATTGTTTCGCATGTTGATCTGGCAGAAGTCACAAACGCCATCAACCAGGCAATGAAGGAAATTGGCCAGCGTTTTGACTTCAAGGGCAGTCAGAGCCGGATTGAGCTTGAAGGTCACGAGATTGTTCTTGTGGCAGATGACGAGTACAAACTCAAAAGCGTCATAGACATTCTTCAGTCCAAGCTCGTCAAGCGCAATGTATCTCTGAAGGCCTTGACGTATGGCAAGGTTGAACCGGCTGCCGGTGGAACCGTCCGCCAGCGGATTACCTTGCAACAGGGGATTCCGGTTGAAAAGGCGCGTGAAATTGTCAAGTTCATCAAGGAGACCAAAGCAAAGGTTCAGGCTTCCATCAACGGCAACATGGTGCGCGTCAGCGGCAAGGACCGGGACGTGTTGCAGGAAGTCATTGCTAAACTGCGCGCCCACGACTTTGGGATCGATATGCAGTTTACTAACTACCGCTCAAATTAGGGTTCGGTTGGTCATGTTGTGATGGACGGCTTTTTGCTAGCAGCACTTGTCGCCGAGCTGCAAGCGACGCTTGACCGCACGAACAATGGGCTTCCGGTGGGGAAGGTGTCTGTTGTGGGACACCATGCTGTAGCGCTCGACCTCCGCCGCCGAGACGGGCGCTGGTTGGTGTTGGCAGCACGTCCGCATGACAGCCGGTTTTACCTAATGTACCGCCATCCCCAGGAACCCGACCTGTCTGGAGAGACCCTCTTTGTTGCACGGCTGCGGAAGGCACTGCGCGGTGCACGGCTTATTCGCGCAACCAAGGCTGCTGCCGAGCGCTCGGTCACATTGACTTTTGCCGGCTTTGATGAAGCTGAACAACCTACGTGGTGGTATCTCCGCCATGACTTGACCGGGCACTCTGCCAACCTGTGGCTACTAACGGCTGACGAGTGTGTTGTGGAGGCATTGCGTCCGTGGGAAGGCGTCCCTGGCTCACCTTATTGTAGTCCCCCCGTAAGCCGGCCGGCTTTTGACTGGATAGCTATTGCGCCGGATCATCTGCCTCAGACAACAGCCGACCTAGAAGCTTTTCTGGCAAACGCTCTGCGCGGTTGCCATCCGCGCGTGGTGCGCGAAGTGGTCTTTCGGGCTCAGACGCGCACTCCGTGGGAAGCTTTTCAAGAATTGCACCAGGAGCTGTGCCATCCACGAGCTTTTTATCTCTATGAACTGCCCGAAGGCCCGGAGGTCTTTTTGTTTCAGCTAACCCATGAAACCGAGTTGCAGGTGACGACCTTTGCTTCGGCGCACGAGGCTGTAGCCACGCTCTATGCACGGCAGGATCAGCAATCGGCGCAGCAGGCTTTACGCCGCCGGTGGCAGCGAGCAGTCGTTACCTGGCGCAAGCGTCTCGAGCGGGCGCTGCATAAACTGGAAGCAGCTAGTGCACAGGTGGAGAAAGCTGAACAATACCGGCGGTGGGGCGAGTTGCTGTACGCTAACTTGGCTACGGCCAAACGCACCGCCCACGGTGTTGAAGTCATAGATTACTATGCTGAACCGCCGTCAGCGCTGGTAATTCCGCTTGAATCTCCCACAGAAGACCTAGTAGCAGCAGCTCAGCGGTACTTCCGGCGCTACCAGCGGGCGCAACGTACGCTGACGGCCAATGCAGAACGAAAGGCGGTTTTAGAATCCCAGCTATCTGTTGCACGAAGTTGCGAACAGGAACTTGCCAAGGCCACCGACGAAGCCGCCCTAGCAGCTTGCGTGCAGCAATTACGAAACCAGGTACCGTTTGACTTGCAGCCGCCCATGTCGCCGCAGGCAAATGGTGCAGGGCGTGTGAGGGCAGACTTAGCTGGACTGCGTCGCTACCTTGGGCCTGAAGGGTATGAAATTCTCGTCGGGCGCACGGCACATGACAACGATCGACTTACCTTTGAGCTGGCGCGCCCACACGACCTGTGGCTCCACGCTGCCGATTACCCTGGTGCGCACGTTGTCATCCGCAATCCGCAGCGTCAGATAATACCGGCAGCAGTGGTTCTCGCGGCCGCCGAGCTAGCTGCCTACTTTTCGCAAGCCAGACAGAACGAATGGGTGGACGTACGGGTTGCCGAACGGCGGTACCTGGCACGTCCGCGTCATGGCACACCAGGGGAGGTGCTTGTGCGTGAGAGCCGAACGGTCCGGGCAACACCACGGGAAGTGTTGCCGCGCATCACTTAGCCGCAGCGGGTTTAGCGTATGAAGCAGCGCTGCGCGTGCGCGCCGGGCGCTGGAAGAGAAACCACAGGGTTACGCCAAGCAGCAAAATGCCAGAAGCCAGCCACGCTGAAGCCCAGAAAAAGGCTGGAATGCCGGTCATCTGTGCCATGGTTGCCGCATCGCTCTGGATGCCTGTTAGCGTTGAGATGAAAAACAGCGTTTTGAGGTCCAACATGGCGTTTAGACAGCACTGCACTGCGAGAAAATTAGCCACGAACTGCCCCCAGTGAGGCTTGGTAAAGACCCCTAAAGCAATCAGGCCAAGACCGATGCTAAGCCCACTGACCCAACTGTAGAGCGTCCCGGTCATGATGCAGACCACGGACAGCAGCAGTACCAACAGTCCCCCTGCGCCAAGCATGCTCCAGCGAAGCGGCATTGGAAGGCTCGTCCGTAATCCCCCGAGCAACAACGTGCCGGCCATGGCTAGCGGCAACATCATCAACCACGAGGCCTGCCCGTTTACAAACAGAATAGTGAGAAGCAATACCAACATACCAGAACCGATCAGCAGCACGTTCGCCCGGTTACGGTGCTGCGCCTGGTAAAGGAGAAAAGCCCCAAACAGCGTCGTACCGAGGTAGCCGGCGCTGGTGACAAATGCATTTTGTCCAGAGGTAAGGGTCAGGCCGCTACCATCCCAGTGGACTGTCATACGGATGACATAAAACCCGCTGAGCAGAGCCGCTAGGGCATGACATCCTTCGTGAATGAAGGTGACAAATGTCCGAATCGGGAATGTCACGACGGAAGCAAACGGCACCGCCATTAGGATCAGGGTCACAACTGTCGCCAACGTAAGCCACAGCAGAGAGGAGCGGCGGTCTTGTCCGACAGGAGCAGCGACAGCGTGCTTCACATGATGCTGGAGTGGAAGGTTATCGGGGTGACGCATAAGGGGTACTGCTATCAAGAATGTGCGCAAAAGTGCGCACAGTTCTCTTCCTGCCCCGACGTGTTTTGTTGACCATCGTCGTATCTGACAGGCGTGACTTCCCCGACTACGGCGGGGGCCATCCCCGCCGCAGCGCCGCCATTACTGGTCGGACTCGCCACGGGTAGGGCAGTTACGGTTGCCAGCCGTTTCAGGTTCAGCTTCAGGTTCAGCGCCGCGAGACAGCGGTTGCTGTCCGTTCGGGCCACCGGAATCAGCCTTCCTTCGCGTTCCCAACGCTGCAACGTCTTGACCGAGACACCAAGGAGTTTTGCCGCCTTGCCTGTGCTTATAGTGCTTTCCATGAGCATTATTATCCACTATCGCGTACTATACGGCAAGCTAGAGTCCAACTCCGTAGAGGATCGTAAACTGCGGCTAGTATGGCGTTTCTCCATGGTGATGGGAAGGTCTCGGCAGAAATTGGATATGCGAGCGATAGTCCACAACCGTACCGACCGGATCAGCTAGGAAATTTTCCCAGTGCTGTTGAAATTTCCCGAGAAGTCCGGCAAGGATAGCCTCCCGTGTTGGCGCTGTCTCTCCAAGGGCAAGACGCAGAGACGTAGCCGGCTGACGCAGCTCTTCTGGGAATGAATCCTGCCCGATGTTGACGCCGATACCGACAACCAAAAAGTGGGGCTGCCCATCACGCCAGTCGGCTTCAACGAGGATTCCGGCGACTTTGCGCCCGTCAAGAAGGATATCGTTTGGTTCTTTGACGGCCAGGCGCGCCGGTCCGCCTATCAGATCGGCGAGGGTACGATACACCATGATCCCGGCAAAGGTTGTCACGTAAGGGATTTGTTCCGGAGAAAGCTGTAGCGGACGGAAGAGCAGGGAAAGGTAAAGTCCTTTGCCGGCCGGCGAGTGCCATGTGCGTCCGTACTGCCCACGCCCGGCAGTTTGTTCATCTGCGCAAAGGCAGAACCCGTCGGGAGCTCCGGCTTGAGCCAGGGCTTTCAGCGCCGTGTTGGTAGACTCCACACGCGCCAGCCAGCCAATGGTGAAGCGTTCTGACCATTGCTGGAGGCGTGTCAGCCCTATCTCTTCAAGGTGTTTGCTCAGACTGGACAATCTCAATGCCATTGGCAGCGAGGGAAGTCCCAAGTGTACGTTGCAGTTGAGCTACAGCTTTGTTGTAGTCGGTCAGGGCCTGGATTTCATTGCCCCGGGCAAGCGAAAGACGGTTCTGGCGGTCGAGAATGAGAAAGGTCGTCGAAAGCCCAGCAGCATACCGTTGCTGTTCGCCGCGCAGTTGGGTTTCAGCGGCAATTCGCGCGGCACGTGTGGCTTCTACCCGCTGGCGTGCCGAGGCAACCGCCTGCAGGGCATTGCGTACTTCGGCCTGAATACTTTGCTGAAGGTTGCGCTCCTGGGCTTTGAGCTGGCGTCTTGTGGCTAATGCCCGTCCCAGAGCGGCTTCTGCTGTCCGGTTGCGGAAGGTAAAGGAAATGTTCGTGCCTACAGTGTAGGTCGGGAAATCAAGAGAGAACAGATTGTTGAGCGCCGTACCGTAACTGCCGATGAAACGCCGGTTGATGAGAGAGGGTGTCCCAGGGAGAGACTCAAGGCGAGATGTACCGGCCAAGCCGCTCAGCGTCATCGCCGCAAAGACATCCACCTGAGGCTTACGTTGATTTTCGGCAAAGAGTCGCTCGATGTCGTTGAGTTCCTGCTGCAAGCGAATTTGCTCTAGTTCTGGACGGTTGCGCATGGCGCTGGCCAGAGCCTGCTGAACGTCGAGTTCGACTGGGGTGAAGTCTACGTCGTCGGTTGGTTCTATAGCCGCCTGCCATTCATCAGCCTGTGGGTCACCCAGAATAAGCTGCTTGAGCTGGTTTTCGGCCGTGGTGATTTGTTGCAGGGCTGCAATGGCGGCATTCTTGCGGTTTTCGAGCTCGGATTCGTTTTCAACCACATTGATCGGCGCGCTTGTCCCGATTTCGACCTGGCGCCGGGTAACAGCTAGGGAAATGTCTGCCAGCTCAACAGCATCCCGCTGGATGCTCAGGTTGCGAATAGCAAAGACCAAGTCCCAGTATGCCGTCTGGACAGCCGCAATCGTTGTCAAAACACGCTGCCGAAACTGGGCGTCGCTAATAGTCAACTGTTTGCGGCTGATTTTGACTTGCCGCTCGTTGACACTGGACCGAAAGTTCCGAAACAGTGGTTGGTTGAAACGGAAGTCAAGGGTTGTGAAGTACTGGGGGCTGAGGCCGGCTGAACCGGCATTGTTCGTTTCGCGGTTGTTGGTAAATGTGACCGCGTAGTTACCACCAGTTGGCAGGCTTTGCACCAGAGTGGGCGTAAATTGGATTTGCTCGCGTCTGAAGGCCCCACCTTCGGCGCCAATGAACGTCTGGGCAGTTGGCGAGGTGGAAGCTTGAAACTGGATGGCGGCCTGGAAGATGGGGTCGTAGCTGCCAAGCGCACCACGTACATTTTGCTGGGCAATCTGCACGTTGGCCCGCTCAACCTCAATGTCTGGGTTATTGCGGAGGGCCATGAGGATAGCTTCTCGCAGGGAGAGTCGCAGGACACGTCCCGGTATGATGCCAATCCGGGTTGTCGGTAGTTCATCAAGAGCCCGTTTGGTGCGCTGGTCGGCAACAGGCAGTGGTAGCTGCGCCTGACCGGCCGGTGGTAGCGGTGGCCGGGCAACAATCCCCGTTGGCAAGGGAGCCGACGCTGGACTTTGGGCAGGTGCTGGTGAAGCAGCAAATCCAAGAAAAATCACAACAACAAGACAGAAAATGGTGCGCAACAACATAGTTTTCCAAAAGTGGCAAGCCGTGGAGAGGTAAAACCGTGGCGGCAATCAAAATATCCCCTTACGAAGATGTTGCCTAGCGGGTTTCACTTACCTTTAGCTAGCGTGGGAAAAACATGAAAAGCTCATTCGGCAAGGGCCTGAAGTTCTGCGCGAAACACTACGTTGCTCTGGATTTTCCGGCAACAAGAGGTCAGAACTTCCATCCTAGCCAACTGCTTCCGCTGCGAGGCTCCCGGCCCGCCAGTGGTTAGGAACAGGCACAGAGGGCAAGGCGGACTAGCACTGCTATGACGGCCACAGGCGTTGTTGCCTACGTCAAAGCCCGAGAAGAACGGCACGGTACTTTGCAGCGTTGGAGACTTGCTTTGCGCGCGTAGAACTTGCCCGCCCAAACCAGTTTCAGGCACAGGCGGCTGCCTTTAGTAGAAGTTGCGGCATTGTAAAACAGATGCTTGGGGTGTGAACGGTACGCCTTGTGCCTTACAGGCCGGTAGCCGGCAGGGGCAGCAGGTTGAAAAACGCCTACCACCGCAGGCTTGTTGTAGTAAAGCATAAAGGGCGTTGAAGCGGCAAAAGGGTCAAGGGCTACGGGAATGGGGTAGAAAGCCCAGCTTGGCTCGTCACTGCTTTGCTGGGACTTCCGGAAGAAGGATGGAGATGAGGGGGGTCGAACCCCTGACCTCTGCATTGCGAACGCAGCGCTCTACCAACTGAGCTACATCCCCGCGTTTTGTACCGATAAGCGCAAGTTGCCAAGATAAAATGGCAAAAAGCTGACTGTCAAGCTACATCACTGATCCACTTCACCGGAGACAGACGGCTCTAGTGAGGCAGACGGTTCTGGGGGGAGAATTCGCAGCGCTCCCGGTACTTCCGGGGCAATCTGGATCAGGGCTTTGCCGGACACAAGGTTGAGCAAGAGTTCTCCGATGACAGTTCGCCGCCAGCCCTGCAGGACCGTAATTGGCCCGGTTTCCGTTGCTGGACAACCGCGTAAAACCCACCCGGCAAAGCGGATAAGGTCGTCGCGGCTCGCAAGTAAGTTAGGCGCAATATCAAGGGTTCCGGCGCGCAGTCGGACAACAGCTCCAAGCAAAGTTGCCAAACCGTCGAGCGTGGGATCGTACTCACGTGCGGTAACAGCTTCCGGCCATTCACTTTCCGGCAGCGCCAGAGCCTGCTGAATAGTTTCTAGAATTTCCATCACAAGCTCGCGGGAAAGGTTGCTTGTGCCCCGCACCTGTCGCAAGGCAGCTTCTGACCGGGGCATGGTGTAGACAAGCTGCCGCAGCACATCATCGTGCAGGATGGCGCCTACTGGACGGTTGCGACTGCGTGCCGTTGCCTCACGCCACTGGCACAACTCCCGCAGAACAGCCAACTCACGGCGACTGAGTGAGGCCAGTTTGCCGATTTTGAGGTATTCCTGTCCGGCTTCACGTCCCTTGAGAGCCTGCGCAACAGCATCCGCGCAGGCCTCTAGCGCCCACTCTGTTCGTCCCTGCTGGGCAAGCTGTTCCAGCAAGCCATCGTAAACGGGAAACAGATAGCGTACGTCATTGAGAGCGTATTCAATCTGCTCTGGTAGCAGAGGGCGGCGCGTCCAGTCCGTAAACTGCTGGCGCTTGTTGAGTGAGACCTTGGCAAAACGCTGCACCAGCGTTGCGTAGCCAGTGGCTTCTCCGTAGCCAAGAAAGGCTGCAGCAATCTGAGTATCAAAGACATTGACCGGAGTGGCTTCGGTTTCTCGCCGCAGCAAGGCAATGTCCTGCCCACCGGCGTGGACGATTTTCCGAATGCCAGGGTGCATCAGAAGAGGTGCCAGTGGGGCAAGGTTGACACGGAAGGGATCAACGACAACAAAACGATCACGCAGGCCCAACTGCACCAAACACAGAAGAGGGGTATAGCGCCCTTCACTGTGGAATTCGAGATCAATGGCCAGTTCCGTATGGGTGCGCGCTTGCTGGCAAAATTCGTGGAAGGCACGGTCGGTATCAATCCACATCGGTTTCTGACCACACGTAACTCTAGGACACTTCTGGATCACGGTAGCGCGCAAGGGCTGCGCGTACCCCTTGGCGCACCGCGTCAAGCTCATGCATTAGGCGCTGGCGCAGGGAATTGTCGCTGCTGAGACGAGGCTCAGTGGCCTGGTCCGAAGGGTGTGGCGCCGGCAGAAAGGGAAAGCCTTCCGCTTGCGCATCAAACAAATACCATCCGGAAAGAGGAGTCGAGTCCTTGCCGCAAAAAATGCCGTACTCGCCGTTGAGTGGGTCATAGACAATAGCGACCTGCCACGGCATGCCGAATACATGTTGCTGAGTGGCCCGGTCAGTCCCAGACATAAAAACACCAAATCCAGGGTGGGTATGATACCAGCCCACAATGCGCAGATGGGCTTCAACAACATCTGTTTGTTGCTCACGCAGTCGCTGGAGATAGGTTGTTACCGCCAGCAAATCCACTGCTCCCATTTCAACAAAGGTCGGGCCCGCTTGTGCTTCCTGTGCCGGAAGAGCATCTACAACCGCCGTGAAGGTGATGCTATAGCCGGCTACGTCTGCCTGGTACACGTTACCGATCAACAACCCACCACACTCATTTTCACCGAGGAAAGCGCGGGCTAGGTCAGGCAACAGTTCGGCGGGCTGTTCTGGCGGTGCAGCGAGCAAAATTTTTTCTTCGGCCTGCTTGGATAGAAAAACCTGCAACCCCTTGGTTGGGGGCTGACCAACAGTGGCCAAAATCTGGGGTAAAGGACGGTGGGCTGGCTCAACCTCACGGACGGATTTGATACGGAACGTCATGGCGCAAGCGGTTCAGGTTCAAAAGGGAAGACTTCATTGTGTTTGACATCAAAGGCAAAGCTTTGCACAGCGTCTAGGCGGACGTACAGTTTGCGAAAGTGAGCCGTCGGTACGTGATTTTGAAAATGCTCGACTTCACAGTCATCTAGCTCAAGAACGTCAGTTTCGATGCGGACGCGGCTCACATTTTCCAACCGAGCATCACGAGCAGCCGAAAGGGTATCTGTCACCGTGCGGGAGATGCGGCCACGCACAATGCCATAGGGTAAATAGAGCACCAAAAGCGGACGTGACCCCCCAGTGTCGAGCGCAGTGCGAATCGCCGTAAAGAGCGTGTCGCTCATGCGGAACTTCATAGTTGGGGCGTCAAGTTGGCTCATGTCCGTTTGTACCTCACTGAAAAAAAGAGAGTTCTAACGCTGTCACTGTTGGACCGAAAAAAGGGTTGTTAGGAAAAGGTAACCAGTTTTCCGGCCAAGAGCAAACGCCTAGTTAGTAGGAGTGCCGCAGTGGATCAAAGCGCGTCAAGCCACGATACAGGTCTGTAAACCGCCAGTGGAGAAACTGCTGGAAACGAAAGGAAACACTAGTTAGGCGGAGCGCAGCCGGCAGCCGGTTTAGTCATGTCAGCCGGAAGGTAGGCTGCTGCATCGGCGGTAACAAACCAAGTCAGCGTGCCATCGGCCGGACAAATCATTTGCGACGGATAATGATATTTCTGCTCCCGACCCATGAGCACCTCCCGCAAAACCTTGGCTTTGTTAGCACCGGTGACAAAGAACTCAACGGCACGGGCCGCGTTGATAAGCGCAGCCGTAAAGGTAAGGCGCGTCGTGCCTCGCTGAGGAACTTCATTCGCTACAACCTTGGCTTCCGTTTCATCTAGCGCAGCCGTGTAAGGGAAAAGAGAAGCCGTGTGCCCATCTTCTCCCAGCCCCAGGTGGATAAGGTCGAACCGGCGTGGCGCAGTGCCGAAAAAGTCGGTTAGATGCCTGTCATACCGCGCAGCAGCTTCAGCCGGAGGCAACTCCCCTTCAATACGGTGAATGTTTTCTGGGGCAATCCCAAGGGGCTGAAGTAGGTACTCATGCGCCAGGCGGAAATTGCTGTCATGGTCACTGGGCGGTACTGGACGCTCATCACCCCAGAAGAAGTGAACCCGCGCCCACTCCACCTGAGGGGCAAACTCACTGCCGGCGAGGACGGAAAAAATCAGACGTGGCGTAGTGCCGCCGGACAAGACGACATTAAACCGGCCGCGAGCCGCGATTGCCGCCTGAGCGTGAGCGACAAATGAGGCGGCTGCTTGGCGTGCCATGGCTTCAGCAGTTGGGAAGACCAAAATGACCCCGCGGCTATGGGAGTTGGGCATCTAGTTCAAGCTCCGTAACAATATCGAGCGCCATGCGGAGGGCTCGCTCGTAAGGTTTGCTGCGACCAAAGATTTCGATTTCGCGTAACATAAGCCGTGCTTCGGTCAACTGGGGCAGGGCGATGGTCGTATGGTAACGTGCGCCGCCAGAAATCTCGACAGCCGAGGTGTAGAGCCAGTCTGTCCCGTTGACCAACTGACAGGTCACGCTGAAGCGCGCCATTTCTGGGCACTCTGCCCACAAGGTAACTTCGGTAAGGTGGCGTTGCGGTACGTCCTGACTGGCTTGTGATGCAAGTACCAGCGTAACACGGCGATGATGCGCGCGAAAGCGCAACTCGGCTTCGTGCCGGTTGATCTGGTAGGCATCCTTGAGGGTCCACCCTAGCTGGGCAGCGAGAAAACCGGCAATTAGCAGAGCCTGGAACGGAATGCCCGGAGCTTCTTCGTCCTTAGCGTAAAAGATGGTAACGCGCGTCAATTGACGCAGATACTGCGTCAATTCGGGCGCGTCAAAAAGTCCGGCAATGAGGTCACGCCACCGGGTAAGGCGAGTCCAGTTGAGATCGCTAAAAGCAGCCCGGTGGCGCGATTCAAGAACGAAGCGGGCAAGCTGTGAAGTTTGTGGGTCCTGGTGAGTTAGACCGTGGCTGTCCACAATGACGCGATCCACTTCTGGCAGAAAGTCAAGAAAGCATTTTTCGTGGAGCATCCGAAGGTCTTGCCACCAGAGAAATACTGGCAGGTCAGACACAATGAGTGGAGCTACGGTGCGGGCTAGATAGCGGATTGCTGCACCGCTGGCTGTGACCCGGATTTCTTCACAGCACACTTGGCGCATCTGCTCGTCCGTGTGGCAATGAGAAGCAATCCAAGCGTGGGTTTCAGCCGTTGCCTTGGAAAGGTCGGCGTGCATGATGATGGCCCGGCAGGGAGCTGATTCTGTAACCTTGGCGACGACTTCCGAGACTTCACCAAGGCGAGTTGCTTCTGTGGTGAAAACCAGCAGATTGAGCAGGCAGACGCGCATGACCGCGTCGGTTGTTGTGCCCTCTTCGGCTGCAAGTTTCCACAGCTCGGTTAGTTCGCGCTCGATGGCGGCTATGTCAACTGGGCGGCGTCGTTCAATGTCTTCGACAATTCCCATTCCCATAGCATTGCCCCCTAAAGCCGTCGCCAGGCACGCCCCTCACCCATAAGCTGATTGGCGGCTTCTGGACCCCATGTGCCAGCTTCATAAAAATGCAGGTTGCGTTCGCCAGAGGCAGCCCAGTGATCGAGAATAGGCATCATCAGCGTCCAGCCAATTTCCACCATATCGCGCCGCGTAAACAGCGTGGCGTCCCCAAACATGCAATCGAGCAACAACCGCTCGTAGGCTTCCGAGGACCGAATGCCAAAAGATGTACCGTAGCGGAACTCCATGTTGACCGATCGCAGGTGGATGGCGTGCCCGGGGAGCTTGGCCGCCAACCGCAGCGTCAGTCCTTCATCGGGCTGGATTTTCATCACCAGCAGGTTAGGCTCGTGCAAGTCAGCCTCGGTTGTCGTGAAAAGCCGCATTGGTACTTGGCGAAACTGCACGGCAATCTCGGCTGCCCGCTTGGTAAGGCGCTTGCCGGAGCGCAGAAAAAACGGCACGCCGGCCCAGCGCCAGTTGTCAATCTCAAAACGAATGGCAGCATAGGTTTCCGTAGTCGAATTGGGACTGACACCTTCTTCCTCGCGGTAGCCGGGAACCATCTTGCCGCCAACCCATCCCGCCGTGTACTGCCCACGGACGGCATGCGCATCAACTTCATCCGGCGGGATGGGACGAATGGCTTTTGCTACCTTGACGGCCTCGTCGCGGATGGCGTCGGCGTCCAGCGACGTAGGGGGTTCCATGCCCACCAGGGCCAACAACTGAAGTAGGTGATTTTGGAGCATGTCTCGAACGGCACCGGCACTTTCATAGTAACCGCCGCGCCCCTCGACGCCGACAGTTTCGGCAGCCGTAATCTGCACGTGGTCAATGTAACGCCGATTCCACACTGGTTCAAAAATGCCGTTGGCAAAACGCAGAGCAACAATGTTTTGCACAGTTTCCTTGGCGCGGTAGTGATCAATGCGGTAGACCTGATCTTCTTGAAAAATGCGACTGATGCGGGTGTTGAGTTCCCGGGCCGTGGCGAGGTCGTAGCCGAGGGGTTTTTCGATAACGATGCGGGTCCAACTTCCAGGCCGACTCTGTGCCAGTCCTGAAGCCCCGAGGGTATCAATGATGGGTCCAACCAAAGCTGGTGGAGTTGAAAGGTAGAAGATGCGATTGCCACTTGTGCCGCGTTCGGCATCAATAGCAGCCAATCGTTCTGCAAGCCGGGCATACCCGGCAATATCATCGTACTCACCTTGGCAGTAGAACATCCCGGCAGCGAAGCTATCCCACTCGGCCGTTGTTGGGGGAGAGGTGTTGGAAAACCTAATGACGGCGTCATACATCAGCGACCGCAGGGCTTCGTCACTCATTGGGCTACGAGAATAGCCGACAATCGAGAAGCCCCCGGGAAGGCGGCGCTCACGGGCAAGATTAAACAGGGCCGGAACGAGCTTGCGCTTGGCTAGGTCGCCTGAAACGCCAAAGATGACGATGGCACATGGCGGCGGTGTGCGTTCGACATGGGCTTCGGCACGCAGCGGATTGAGGTCGTTCGCCATGGCATGCTTGCTGGTTTTACCTAAAGTCAGTTAGAGCTTACGGGAATAAGGGTTTTCCAATCGGTATGGATAAACCCGGCTTCCGGTTTGTCAACTCGCTCGTAAGTATGTGCGCCAAAGAAGTCTCGCTGCGCTTGAGTGAGATTTTGGGGCAGGGTAGCCGTGCGGTAGCTATCAAAGTAGGCTAGGCTAGCGCTCATTGCGGGCAGGGGGACGCCGCCCAGCGCGCCGATGCTCACCACGCTGCGCCAGCTTGTCTGTAAGGTGGTCATCCACCGGTTGAATTCCGGGTCAAGCAGAAGGTTTGGCAGGTCGGGCTGCCGCTGGTAAGCCTGCTTGATGGAGTCCAAAAGTTGCGCCCGGATGATGCAGCCACCCTTCCAGATACGGCTGATGTCACTCAGGTTGAGATGCCAGCCATAGGCCTGCGAAGCGGCTGCCAGCAAGGCCATTCCCTGGGCGTAGGAACAGATTTTGCTGGCGTAGAGAGCATTGTGGACTAGAACGATAAAGTCTCCCTGGTCAAGACTTTCCGGTGATGTCGGCGGGCCGACAAGGACCTTGCTGGCCGCGACTCGCTCCGCTTTCAGCTCGGAAAGTAGCCGGGCGTCAATAGCTGCCTGAATTGTGGGAATCGGCACACCGAGATCGTGCGCCGCCTCGGAGGTCCACTTGCCGGTGCCTTTCTGTCCGGCCTTGTCGAGCACCAATTCGACCAGCGGCTGATTTGTTTCCGGATCGATGGCGCGGAAGATTTGCGCCGTGATCTCGATGAGAAAAGACTTGAGAACGCCCTCGTTCCAAGCGCTAAACACAGCCGCCAGCTCCAGCGCCGTCAGTTTCCCGACACGTTTGAGCAGGTCGTAGGCTTCGGCAATGAGCTGCATGTCAGCATACTCAATGCCATTGTGGACCATCTTGACAAAGTGTCCGGCGCCGTCCGGCCCGATGTAGGTGACGCAGGGGCCGTCATCCACCTTGGCGGCGATCGCTTCCCAGATAGGACGAAGTTGTTCATAGGCTTCCCGTGGCCCACCGGGCATCAGCGAAGGTCCTGTCCGGGCGCCTTCTTCACCACCCGAGATACCACAGCCGATAAAGTGCAATCCCTCGGCTTTCAAAGCGGCTTCCCGCCGCCTGGTGTCGTGATAAAGCGCATTCCCGCCGTCAATGAGGATGTCACCTGGTTCGAGGTGGGGTTTGATTTGGGCAATTGTCCAATCGGTCGCTTCGCCGGCTTTGACCAGCAACATGATTTTGCGCGGGCGGGCAATGGCTTTGACAAAGTCTTCCGGGGTGCGCGCGCCGATGAATTTCCTGCCTGCGCCGACCGTCGCCATAAATTCGTCCACGCGCTTTGGATCACGGTTCCAGACAGCAACTGTGAAGCCATTGCGCTCGATATTCTGCGCCAAGTTGCGGCCCATAACGGCCAACCCAATCAGTCCAATGTCGGCTAGCTCATTTGCCATCGTACTTGCTCCTTGAGTAAATGCAGTCAAACCACCTGGGGACAATAGATACGGTCGGTGAAGCAGCGCCATACAAGCCAGGAGTTAGTGTGCCAGCGCATGAGCAATGGCTTCCCGCAGTTTTACCAGATCGGCGGCAACGTCTTGGCCCAAGTGCACGCGCAGCACCCGCCGTTGCCGCTCGGTGAGTACGTGAAAGTCACCCCGGGCTTGAGCTGCTTTGACAACTCCAAAGGTGTAGTTCTGTCCCGGTACGGGGATGTCATAAGCATCATCACATGTAAGCTGAAGAAAGACGCCCGTGTTGGGTCCGCCCTTGTAGGCTTGGCCGGTGGAGTGCAGGTAGCGCGGGCCAAAACCCAAGCACGTTGCCACCCGCTTCGCCTCTCGGACAGCATGCCGAATAGCCTGCAGGTGTGCTTTGTTGAGGGAATTCATTTCCAAGTAGGCTAGTAAGGCAAAGTAGTCGCCTGGGTTGAGTCGTGCCAGGTGGGCACGCAGATAGCTGGCCAGGCTGTCGTGCGTGCCAATTGCGGCGGCATTGGCCGAATCGGTAAATAGCCGAAGCCCATCAGCTTCAAACAGCGGTGTTTCATCAGGAAGCACCCCTGTGCGCTCGTACGCTGCTGTCAGCTCACGGGTAGCTACCTTGCTGGCCTCAACATCGGGTTGGTCAAAGGGGTTGATGCCGAGAATCGCACCGGCTACAGCCGTGGCCATTTCCCAGCGGAAGAATTCCTGTCCCAAAGCCATTTCGGTGGGCAAATGGTTGATGATAATCGGGTAGCCGGCGTCCTTGAGGGCAGCTACGGCAGCATCTGTGGCGTCATTGTCATCGTCCTCAAGGCGCAAGTAAGCAAAAAGGCGGTCGTGGTGGTACACCGAAATGTCGGTTGGGAACTCGCCATCCACCGGAATGATGGCTTTTCCCTGCTTGCCCGTCGATTCGGCGATGAGTTGTTCCAGCCAAGCCCCTATGCCCCAGAGCTTGGGTGAAGTGATGAAAGTGAGCTTGTCACATCCAGCTTTGGCTAAGGCGCCTAGTGTGCAGCCCAGCACTACCCCCGGATTTTCTGCAACGGGCACACATGAAGAGCAGGCGTTGACCATATCATCGGCAAGGTCCAAGAACTCACCAACGGGAATGCCCATCAAGGCTGCTGGCACCATGCCGAAGTTGGAAAGGGCTGAGTACCGACCGCCAACGCTGGGCACGCCAGCAAAGAGATAGCGGAAACCATCGGCCCGGGCAATGTCTTCGAGTTTTGAGCCAGGGTCAGTAATGGCAAGAAAGTGCTGTCCGACGCGCTCCGGCCCGACAATCTGCTTCATCCGCTCGAAGAAGTACTGCTTGAAGAGATTGGGTTCAAGCGTTGTGCCGGACTTGCTGGCTACAACAAACAGCGTCTGCTCTAGCGTGAGTTGAGCTTCAAGCTCGGCAATTTGTGCCGGGTCGGTCGAGTCAAGGACGTGGAGGATGGGGGCTTCTGGCAGAATGCCAAAGGTTATCCGCAGTACTTCTGGGCAGAGGCTAGAGCCGCCCATGCCGAGCACCACGACATGCTTGAAGTGTTGCCGAATGTCGGCCGCAGCGGACATCAGCTGCGGCAAGTTGGCCCTCTGCTCTTCAACCAGCCCCAGCCAGCCAAGCCACTGGCTCTCGTCACGGCGGGTCCAGAGGCTGGCGTCTCGTCTCCAAAGGCGCCGAACCTTGCCGTTGAGTTTCCAGTCGTCGAGTTCGGCATCCACAAGCTGTCGGTGGGCGGCTGAAAGATGAATCTCCTGGGCGTTGAGGCGCGTCCAGTTGACAGCCTTGCACTTTTTGTCAAGCGAGTTGAGGAGCTTGTCAAAAGGTTCGGCAAAAAGCCGGATGGCTTCAATCAGCAGGGTGTCGGTGACCTCGGCAAGGGAGATGCCAACTTTGGCCAGGGTCTCTAGCGTGTCGTAGGCAGCCTCAAGCTCGCTTTCCAGCGTTGGACGGACTCGCCCATGGTCGCGGAAGGCCTCCCAAGTGGCCGGCGGCATGGTGTTGACCGTGTCGGGCCCGATGAGTTCTTCGACATAGAGTACGTCACTGTACTGGGGATTTTTTGTACTGGTGCTGGCCCACAGCAGCCGCTGAGGCCGTGCGCCGGCTGCGGCCAGCCTCTCCCAACGTTCACCGGCAAATATCTTTCGGTAGGCCTGGTAGGCCAGCTTAGCATTGGCAATAGCCACTTTGCCCTTGAGGCTTTCAAGCAGTGCCCGGTCGCCTTCACCGGCCCTGAGTTTGGCCTCCAGTTTGGCATCCACCAGCGAATCAATGCGGCTGACAAAGAAACTGGCAACACTTGCCACCCGACGAAGGTCACCTCCAGCTGCGGCGAGGGCTTCAAGGCCGGCCAAGTAAGCTTCGGCAACCTGACGGTAAACTTCTTGGGCAAAGAGCAGGGTGACGTTGATGTTGATTCCTTCGCTAATCAACTTCTGAATGGCCGGAATCCCTTCTGGGGTTGCCGGCACTTTGATCATGAGGTTCGGACGCTGAATGACCTGCCACAAGCGGCGGGCCTCGGCAATGGTGCCCTCGGTGTCTCTGGCAAGGTAGGGAGAGACCTCAAGGCTGACGTAGCCGTCTCGCCCTTGGGTTTCTTCATAAACGGGTCTCAGCATATCGGCTGCCTGCCGAATGTCCTCGCTGACCAACCGCTCATACAGTGCCATAGCATCGAGGTGTTCGGTTTCTAGTGCGGCTATGGCGGCTGTGTAATCCTGGCTGCCGGTGATAGCTTTCTCGAAAATGGCCGGGTTGGACGTGATACCCATCAGCCCATCTTCGTCAATGAGCCGCTGGAGCTCGCCACTGGTAAGAAGGCCGCGCCGAATATAGTCAAGCCAGGGGGATTGGCCCTGTTCACGTAGAGCACGAAGCGGATTCATAGCATTGCTCCTACTGGTGGTTAGTAAGGCTACTTTGGCAAAGGAAGTACATACATGGGCTACAGCCGGTTCAGTGTTGCGCCAGAATTGACTTGGCCGTCGCAACAACGTTTTCAACCGTAAAGCCAAATTCGCGCATGAGCACGGTAAACGGTGCTGAGGCACCAAATCCATTCATGGCAATGACCGCGCCTTCATCTGTGACATACTCTCTCCAGCCAAGCGGTGCAGCTGCTTCGATGGCGAGGCGTTTTTTGACGGTTGGCGGCAAGACAGCTTGCCGATATTCAACTGGTTGCTGCTCGAAACATTCCCAACTGGGCATACTGACAACGCGCACGGCAAAGCCTTCCTGCTGAAGTTGAGCCTGGGCCGCCACGGCCCACTGGAGTTCTGAGCCACTTCCAATCAGGATGAGATCGGGTACGTCAGCTTGTTCTTTGGAAAAGACATACGCTCCTCGTGAAAGCAAATTGGCAGGCGCGTAGCGTGTTCGGTCAAAGGTAGGTACTTTCTGGCGGGTAAGGATAAGCGCGGTAGGTCCTGCTGTGTTGCGGATTGCCGTGCACCAAGCAGCGGTGACTTCGTTGGCATCCGCCGGACGAATCACGGTCAGGTTAGGAATGGCCCGCAATCCGGCAAGCTGTTCCACAGGCTGGTGAGTCGGGCCGTCTTCTCCTAGGCCAATGCTGTCGTGCGTGAAAACATAAATGACGCGCAGCCGCATCAGGGCTGCCAGCCGTATGGCGGCTTTCATGTAGTCTGAAAAGACAAGAAAAGTGCCGCCGTAAGGAATAAAGCCAGGTGTGAGCGCCAACCCGTTGAGAATGGCGCCCATGGCATGTTCTCGAACGCCGAAGTGGAAGTTGCGTCCGCTGCGGTCGGTCGCACTGTAGGCTGTTGCGCTCTTGATGGCTGTGTTGTTGGAGGGCGTAAGGTCAGCCGAGCCGCCAATGAGAAAGGGAAGCCGTGGGGCAAGGGCATTGATGACGATGCCAGAGGCCTGGCGGGTAGCCATGTCCTCGGTAAAGTGTGGCAAATCAGTATCCCAGCCAGGGGGAAGTTCCTGCGCTTGGAATGCCCGCCACTCGGCAGCCAGGTCAGGGAAGGCAGCTTCGTAAGCCGCTAGGCGGGCGCGCCATTCCGCTTCAAGCTGTTCACCGCGCGGGAGACAGCGCCGGTAGACTGCGAGCGCTTCGGCAGGGATGGTAAATGGTTCTTCGTAAGGCCAGCCATAGAATTGCTTTGTCAACTTGACTTCTTCGGCGCCAAGTGGCTCGCCGTGAGCCTTGGCTGTATCCTGCTTGTTGGGGCTACCGTAGCCGATATGGGTTCGCGCCACGATGAGCGATGGGCGCGTGGTTTCCTGTTGGGCCTGCTCAATGGCCTGGGCAATTTGCTTGAGGTCATTGCCTTCAATGGATTGCACGTGCCAGTCATAGGCCAGGAAGCGGGTGGCGACATGTTCCCGGAAGGCCAGGTCGGTGCTCCCGTCAATGGTGATACGGTTGTCGGCATAAAAAACAATGAGTTTGCCCAACTTGAGCGTACCGGCCAAACTACATGCCTCCGAAGCAACACCTTCCATCAGGTCGCCGTCACTGCAGAGCACGTAGGTGTAGTAGTCCACGAGGTTGTGTCCGGGGCGGTTGAAATAGGCCGCGAGTTTGGTTTCTGCAATCGCTATCCCAACGGCTGTGGCAAGGCCCTGGCCAAGAGGGCCGGTTGTAGTCTCGACACCAGGCGTGTGTCTATACTCCGGGTGTCCTGGGGTTTTTGAACCCCACTGGCGGAAGCGCTTGATGTCTTCAAAAGACAGGTCGTAGCCGGTTAGATACAGCAACCCGTACAGTAGCATACAGCCATGTCCGGCCGACAATATAAACCGGTCGCGGTTTGGCCACTGTGGGTTCCGGGGATTGTGGCGCAAGTAGCGCGTGTAAAGCAGGTAGCCAAACGGGGCGTTTTCCATTGGAGCACCGGGGTGCCCCGACTGAGCCTGCTCGACAGCATCAATTGCAAGGGTGCGCAGCGTGGTAATGCAAAGCTGGTCAAGAGCGTCACCAGCAGCACTTGGAACGGCAGAAAAGGCTACAGACATGACGGCATGGGCAATGGTTTCCGAAACATTAGTGGTCAGGGAAAGTAATGAAACAAACGATAGGTGCGTTTGTATCGCCCATAGCCGGGGAAGGCAAGCCCAACGCGCACGGGGCGCGCCGCGAAAGCCCCGGGCCGGGCGTAGGCAAGATGGCCGTTCGTGAGAAAACATAGTTTGCTCGTAGTGTAGTGGCCCAGGGGCTGCCCATCTTTGTTTGTCAGGCATCAGCCAGAGGTTACCGGCGTTGGTGTTTTCAAGCTAAACCGTTACTTACAGCTTTGATGAAAATTTGAAGAAAAAGCTAGGTTAAATAGTCGAAAAAACTTAATAAAGGCTATGATAAACTCTCACTCCATCTTGGGTTTGAACACTTCTTGTCTTAGGTAAAATCAAGGCTCAAGCTATTTCTTGAGTTAGCTATTGCCGTGCCGAAATCCCCTGCAGGAATTCTGCCTCGCAGGAAGCGCGGCGCTTGGTGTCGCAGGTAGCGGGCAAAGTCTGGCAGGGTTTTCGGCGGGCAATAGGTTTGCAGCCCTAGCCGTGGGATCGCTCCGTAAGGGCTGGTCTATGTTCAAAGAGCAGGTATCTAAGCAAGCACTGAACAGGTTAGGGAGAGAGCAACTAACCGAGCTAGCATCAAGGGTTTTCCACGGAGATCTTAATGGGTTTTATGTTGCAGGAAGGTAAAAACGGCCAAGGTTCAGGATGATATTCCGCAACTTTCTTTTGGGCGTATTCTAGGAATTTTGGGTAGTAAGGGTCGGGCAGCTTCCAGGGACCGGAGCTGCACAAGTGGTAGCTGTGTTGAGGAGAGTAAGGCAGTGTAGAGTCCCTCAGATCGTGCTTCAAGGAGTAACCGAGGCGGAGGCTGATGTCGCTTCAATCTCAGCGAGAATGTTGAGCACAGAAAGTTGCTCGCGGTGAACAATAAAGCCGGCCTGGCGAATGGCCAGGTGGGTTTGGCGATTGAGGTGGCATCCTGCAGCAAGCCGCTTTTGAAGCGGTGTCAGGGCATCGGCTACGTAGCCCAGCCAACCGGGCGGACGGACATGCTCTAGCGCCAGAAAGCGACCGCCGGGACGCAGTACCCGCCGGATTTCAGCCAACGCCTGGGCAGGGTCGCTGACGCTGCATAAAACAAGGGTGGCGACAACTGTATCAAAACTTGCTGTTGGGAAAGGCAGCGCTTCAGCGCGGGCTTCAAGGAAGGTGACTGGTAGACAAGACGGCCGGGGTTTGGTCTGGGCAATGCGCAGCATGGCTGGGTCGGGGTCGGTGAAAACCAGCGACGTAACGTCCCGGTAAAACGGCAGGTTAGCGCCAGTACCACCCCCGATTTCGAGAACCTCCCCTACGGCCTGGGGGATCAGGTGCCGTCGCCGCGCTGCAAAGAAGCGCCGCTCCAGTGGCCGCACGCAGGTGTCGTAATTGTCAGCAAACTTACCCATTGTGGACCAAACTAGTGAGTGCCAAAGAGCTGTTCGACCAGTTCGTTGAGTTCGGGAATTCCACAGCGGCGCTTGCTGAGGTCTTCAATTTGCTTGAGTTTACGGATCATCTGGACGACCGGCGCCTGCATTTCGGGAAATTTGATCACAAGGTCGAACTGCTCGCCGGGACTAACCATACAGGCCTTGTCATTGAGGAAGGTCATCAGATGGTTGAGCATGCCCTGCGCGAGCATGGCTACTTCGGCCAGGGTTTTCTGGTACTTCTTCTCTAACCTTTGGAGTTTAACTTCAGGGTCATCTGCTGTGTCAGGTGATACCGATATGTCTTCTATGGCCTGGCTGCTGAATTTGCCGCTGTTCTGGGTTGTCCGGCGTAGCTCGTCGAGTTGCTGTTCAGCCTCGCGCATGCGTCGCTCATATTCGGCAACCACAGCTTCAAGCTCATTGACATCCCGGCGTCCAAGCTTGACTTGTAGGCGTCGGCGCAGACTGCGGTTGTCCTGCTCGAGACGCTCAATGCGCGCCAACAATTCTTCTTTGGAGAGATGGGCGAGGTTGACCACTGGCCGGTCAGGTGTCAGGCTGCGCTCAATTTCGAGGTCTTCGTCGTCAGGCTGACTTTCGGGGGCGGTGGCTTGTACTGCCATTTGCTCGCGCCGGTATTGTTCAAGCAACTGATCGAGGGAAATGCTGCCACCACCACTACTGGTGACGTCCTGGGAAGGACGCTGGTGGCTGGGCTGGCTAATGCTGCCCACCACGCTCGGTGGCTCTGCCGACGGAAAATGCTGACGCAGATAGTGGACCAAATCTGGGCGCGGTAGATTCCCTAAATAGGTGAGAAAAGATGAGTAAACGGTCGGGCTGTTGAGAGCAGTGCGAAAATACGTGTACCACTGCCGGTAACTTTCAAGGACTTCAGGTTGGCGTAAGTACGGCGATTGCGGAGCGGTCTGCCGCAGGCTTTCGACATGTGCCAGATATGCCAAACCTTCTGCCAGGTAGGGGAACTGCTCGTCCATCGTGTACTGTGCTTCCTTGACAGAATCAACCTTGTCCGTTGGGATGTACCATGGTCGAGGAGTTGGATAGCGGATGGTCGCGGTTGCCGGCCAGGCAGTCCGCCAGTTGTGCAGTATCAATATTGCCACCAGAAAGAATAACCCCAACCCGTCCACCTTGCACGGGAACTTTACCCGCCAGCAAGGCGGCAAGCCCAACCGCGCCCGTCGGCTCGACGAGTATCTTCATGCGGGTGAGAAGAAACACCACGGCAGCACGAATATCATCTTCCGACACCAGCAAGATGTCCCTCACCGTGCGCTGGAGAATAGGGAAGGTCAGGCGACCCGGTGTAAGGTTGCGCATGCCATCGGCGATCGTTGCCGGTGGGGGAATGCTCAACCGTTGGCCGGCTCGGAAAGACAGGTAAGTATCGTTAGCTAGTTCAGCTTCGACGCCGTATACTGCAAGACTACGAGACCAAGCTTGCGCGACGGTAGCGCATCCGGCAAGTAATCCACCCCCACCTACCGGGACAAGCAGGGCGTCGAGATGCCCCACTTCGGTAAGGAGCTCAAGCGCCACCGTTCCCTGACCGGCTATGACGTCGTAGTGGTCGTAGGGGGGAATGACTGTTGCGCCGGTTGCCTCGGCCAGTTGGTAGGCTAGGGCTTCGCGGTCATCCCGCTGGCGGTCGTAGGTTGCAATCTGCGCCCCATAGCTGCGGGCGGCTGCAACTTTGGCCGCCGGGGCGTCTGTCGGCATGACAACGGTGGCCGGAACGCCAAACGCTCGGGCAGCGAGAGCGACCCCTTGGGCGTGGTTGCCTGAGGAAAAAGCCACAACACCTCGCGCACGGACCTCAGGCGGCAGTGCTGCAAGGCAGTTCGTTGCCCCACGTATCTTGAAGGAACCGCCCCGCTGAAAGTTTTCGGCTTTGAGAAACACACGTTGCCCGACCCGGTTATCCAAGGTCCGGGAGGTGAGAACCGGGGTATGGTGAATGTAAGGCGCAAGGCGCTGCTGCGCGGCAACGACATCCGCCAGCACTAGGTCGGCAGGCCGTGTCATAACTAAAGAGTATCGCACAGAAGGACAGCTTTTGCTATTCCCCATGCCATGTTTGGAAGTATGTTGTAAGAAAAGTAACTCTATGGTGCGCACCTATGGTGCAGGCAGGTCCACTCTACGGTAAGCACATTTTGGTCACTCGCGCCGCTCATCAGTCCGCTGCGTTTGCGGCACTACTAGAGCAGTACGGCGCACAGGTAACGACTTTGCCCACCATTGCTGTGACCGATCCAGTAAGCTGGCAGGCATTGGACACCGCCTTGCAACGATTACGGGAGCAGCGCGCAGGGGTCGCCCGCCACTATGACTGGCTCTTTTTTACTAGTGCCAATGCAGTAAAGTTTTTCCTCAAGCGCCTAGCCTTTCACGGCGATAGCCTTGAACTGGTGGCGGGCCTGCGCGTATGCGCCATTGGCAAGTCCACGGCCGGCGTTGTGCACGAAGCGGGGCTGAACGTTGACCTCATACCGGCGCGCTTCAACGCAGAAGGGGTTGTCGAGAGCTTTGTGGCTTTTCACGGAGGGCAAGTCGCGGGATTGCGGGTACTGCAACCGCGCGCCCGAGTAGCCCGCGAAGTACTGACGGAAATGCTGACGGCCCTTGGTGTCTTTCTAGATGTTGTGGAAGCCTACCAGACCGTCCGTGCTGATTTTGACCCAGCGCTGTGGCAGGCGCGTCTGCAAGCCGGTATGTTCGATGTCGTCACGTTTGCCAGCAGTTCGGCTGCGCTGCAAATGGCAGAAGCTTTCCCCAACGTGGCATTACGCGATCTGCTAGCCAAAACCAAAGTAGCCTGCATTGGGCCAGTAACCAGCCAGACCGTACGAGACCTAGGGCTTGTCGTAGCGATTGAACCACCAGAAGCCACGTTGCCGGCACTGGCCGAAGCTATTGCTGCCCATTTTCAATCGGAGGCGTCCCCCCAACCCGGAGGGTAACCGGCACCGCTGCGAAAGGAGAATTCTGATGCCAACACCACTCCTTCTCGAACAAGAGCTCGAAACCGAAGTTCAGAACATCCCTGACTATGCTGTGCGTGTCGAGGCCTGTTCTGCCCGACGACTGGAATCCGGTGACGTACATATTACGGGGATGGTTATCAACACAGGGTTGACTCGTCTACAGGCCCCCTACCTTTACTTCACAGTTCACGACCGGTTTGGAACCCTGCTGCGGGAGGAAGTCACAGCCGCCAGTGTGAGATTTATCCAGGGCGGTGAAGAGATGATCATTGACGTGCTGATTCCCGACTGTTCGGTCAGTGCTGCTTTAGTGCGTGTCTTGGCTTCAACATAGGCATCGGCACGCGATGAAGGCTACGGAGTTTTTGGGTCGCCTGCCAAAAGATGAACCGGCGCCTTTGTATGTCTTGGTGGGGGAGGATGCCTATCTCCGGCAAATCTGCCTCCAGGCACTGGTGCAACGAGTTGTGCCGGAAAAAGCTTTCCGGGACTTCAACTACTCCGAGCATGATGTTGCGCGTGAAACCCTCAGGCGTGTGCTGGATGTGGCGCGTGAGTTGCCATTGCCTACCGAACAGCCAGCGGCACGACGATTGGTCATCGCGCAGAACTTTGAAAAGCTATCCGAGGCAGAAGTCGAGCTTTTGAAAGACTATGTGCGGCAACCTACCCCCACCACAACGCTTGTTTTCTGTGCTGATACGTTAGACAAGCGCCGGACCTCCACCACTGTGCTGCTCAAGGTAGCAATTGTCGTTGAGTGCACACCACTGACCCCTGAAGAGGCGCGCAAATGGATGCTATCCTATGTACGGCGGCAGGGGTTTGAGTGGTCGCCAGAAGCGCTCGGCCTGCTCATTGGTGCTGTTGGCTGTGATCTGGCGCGGCTAACGCAGGAAGCTGAAAAACTGATGAACTATGTTGGTCCGGGGGGATACCTTGAGCCGGAAGCCGTTATGGCCTTGCTTGTTCGCTCACCCCACGAAGACAACTTCCTGCTGGCGGAAGCTGTCTGGCAAAGGGATGCCCCCCGCGCGCTGCGCTTGCTACATCGCCTGCTCAGTCGCGGCGAAGAGCCCGTTGCGCTAGTCGGCCTGCTTGATTGGCAACTGCGGCAAATGTTGCTGGCACAAGAGCTAATGGCGGTCAACACCCCGCGTGAAACTCTGCTCCGGGAGCTACGTCTGCCGCCCCAGAAGCTAAATGTTTTTCTCGGCGCTGTCCGCAAACAGTCAGCTACCACCCTGCGCCGCGCCCTTGTTCGCCTCCAGCGAGTAGATGATGCCATCAAGCGCGGCTATGCTACCCCACGGCTAATGCTCGAGCTTTTCCTGTGTGAGCTACTGGTGGCCGAACCGGTGGTTTCTCGGCCTTGACCGCATTTTTTTTCGGCAAAACTAGGCTGTGATAATCCAGCCCACTTTGCTATACTCGAGAGCGTTCTCAGAAAGAGCTGCAATAGCTAAAAGGTGAAAAAAGTCCTGTGTCGGATACCGTAGTATGGGTCGTGTTGGTGACGACGGATACGGCCGAATCAGCACGTAAGCTGGCGCGTATTGTCGTCCAAGGGGGATATGCTGCTTGTGTCAATATCGTACCCGGTGTGACTTCGGTATACGTCTGGGAAGGTGTGGAACGGGAGGAGACTGAACATCTGCTCGTGATCAAAACAACTCCGGCCCGCTACCCGGCGTTAGAGGAGGTTATTCGGAAGCACCATCCCTACACCACGCCAGAAATTCTGGCGCTAACCAGTTGTGCAGTATCGCCAGCCTACGCCAATTGGGTACATCAGCAGTGTAAAGAAGTACCTACGTGACGGGTTTTTTTGGTTGTCGTCTCACGTAAACCAACCTCGCGCCCTAGAGCCTGGTTTTGAAACAACGAGGGAAACTGTATGCCAACCAATCTGGCGGACATCAAGGAAGTTCTGGTGGATGTCGATTTGCTCACCAAGTATCGCATGTTCGACCGCGCTTTGGCGCTGCTAGAAACGGCGATAGGTGTATCACCCAAGAGCATAGAACTCCGTGAGCGGGCGTGCAGCATTGCCATGGAACAAGGGTGGCGACAGAAGGCAATTGAGCATCTTCTGTCCCTTTCGAGCCTGTATATCGAGGCTGGAAAACTGGAGCAGGCCAACTCGGCACTGCTCAACGCCAAACGTCTCAATCCACAACTGTCCATCACCTCACGGCTCAATGCTCTCAAAAACATTCAGCATCAACCACGACAGGTCAGCCCGCCTCCCCCGCCCGCCAGCTTGGCAGCATCCAGTTACTATGCCGCTCGCGGGCGGGTGCTGCTAAGCGGCGATCTGAGCTATTTTAGCTTGTTTGATATCATCCAAGTGATTGAAAACAGCCGCATTACGGGCTTTATCTCAATTCACTCACCAGGCGTTGTAGGAAAGTTGTATTTCAATGATGGGCTCATTGCCGATGCGTCAACAGACATGTTGCGCGGCATCCCGGCGCTCAAGAAGTTTGCCGAGCTGACGTGTGGTTACTTTGAGGTGGAAAAGTCGCCTGTCGAGTACAAGCAAAATATTCAGACAACGAGCAACACCAGCTTAATCTTGGACATTTTGCGCGAACTCGATGAAGAGCGTGCGGGCGGAGGGAACGTCATTGAGATTTCTCTAGATGACGCCAGTGGCGCCGGAGACCATATTCACTGACCATAACCCAGACAAACTGCCTGCTACGTTGTTAGTGATGCACCGGTCGGTGCTTGGAGCTCGGGCCTGCCTAGTGGGTGAGGTCCGGCGCTGAGTGTCAAGTCTGTTGACATTGTTACCAGATTGCTGTCTAGCTGCTTGATAGTAGGGCCGATCTGTGAAAGCAGCTCTACTCAAGTAACTTCTTAGGCTGCAACCCGTTAAACTCGCATTACCAATGGGTTATCGGAGGCGAGAAGGTAGCCGAGTAAGTGGCACGCGATTTGCTCCGCTGGATGAATAATCATTCATCTTTGGCCGGAGAGATAAAGTGGTATGATGCACAACCCGCGATGGACGTGGCTCGGCTTAGTAGCGATGTGGTTTGGCCTCTGGCTCGGCTGTAGCACGAGCGCTGCCGCCCAGACAACGCTCGTATTCGTGCATGGAAAATCCGACGGCGTGTCCACCGACAGCCGGGCGAAGGTCATCAACAACTACTGGACACCGGATATGATCCGGGCGGCAACACGCAACTACACCGTCCCGTATGAGGTTGTGTTCTACGATGGGCGCAAGCATTACTGGGACTGCGCCGTGGACGTAGCCGCGCAAATCAACCAGTTCATCACTAACGGACGACGTAATCTCGTCTTTGTAACGCACAGCATGGGTGGCGTGGTGATGCGCTTCATCCTGTGCAATGCCGATCCGTCTGATCCGTACTACAACTACCGAGGAGCCAACTTCAATCGCATTCAGGCCCATACCCGGCACGTGCTGTCCTATGCGCCACCGAATGCCGGTTCGGAGGCTGCCGACCTAGCCGGCACACTGAGCGGCTCCTGGATGACTGCCTGGCTAGTCACCTTGCTTGACAATAACGCGCCTTCAACCCAGGCCCTGACGACGGCGCATTTCCGCCTAGCCAACGCCAACTGGATGCGGGACAGCCTGCGTAGCAAGCCGATCTTCACCGTAGCCGGCACGGGCCTGTGGAATGACTTTTGTCTGGAGTGTGTTGCGTTGGCAACGCTCTCCGGCCTAGCTGGACTGCCTGGCGAAGACGACGGCATGGTAGCGGAGTACAGCGCCCACTACACAAGAGCGCCGGGTGGCCGGTGGTACAACACTGACGCTAATCACCACTACAACCGACGCAACAGTTACCGCCGACTAGGTGAAGATATTGCCCGGTATGGCTACTAAGCCAATAGTGGCATGCACGATCTGCTGGGGAGGGGGAGGTTACACCAACACATGGCATGGACAAGACGCGGATGGATCATTGGTTTGACAACGGCCGGAGTTGCCGTTGGGCTGGGCATCGGAGCTTCGCTGCCTGCGCAAAGTGAACGAGCCGTGGATCGTCCAGTGCCGGTCTCGGCGCTGACGACGACAACGCTTGAAAACTCTTCACCAGACTGTGGTCGGCTGACAGCCGAAGAGCTAGCGCTATCGGCTTCACGCACGGAAACGTTCTCAACGCGGTATGTGATGGAAGGCGTTACCGGGGAAGTCACCCTGCCGGTTACAGGCAGCCATGCCCACATTGGGGTGTTTGTGGAAGATGAAACCGCGCAAGCCACGTTGTTGACGCCCGAGGGAGCGCGGGTTCCAACACAGTTCATTCCACGGGACGTTGACCCCGGTACGGGGCTTTCACGGGCAGAAGAGGTACCCCACGGCAAGTTGGAGGCGACACCGCGTGACCTTCCCACCCAGCCAGGACTTTACCGCCTGCGCATCGAAAGCAGCAGGCCGAGCAACGAGGCCAAGGCTGCTGCACCCCGTGCGACTGTTGTCGTCAACGATGACAACGACCTTGTGCTGCATAGCTGGCTGACCAACAACCTTGTGGATGCCCGCCAGACGACTGAAATTCACGCCCAAGTGCGGGAAGGCGGAAAGCCGGTAGAAAAGGTGCGGGCTACAGCGCGTATCTATCACGAAAACGGAGCACTTGTCCTCAAGCGCGCTATGACGGCATTAGGCAACGGGGACCTTGGCCTCAAAATCCGTCCTCTCCAGTTGGGTCGGTTTGGCAAGGTCATTCTCGATGTGGAAGGCACAACGGCCGCCGGGCTGCCGTTCAAGCGAACAGGACTGCTTGAAATTGCCAGTGGCGTTGCCGGTGGACGCCTCATGCGCATTGTAGGGGAACGGCTAACCGAGCAGGGGCTGGAAGTTGATTTGGAATATGTCGTTACCCGGGCCGGACGCTTCCATGCGCGTGCCAACCTAGTGACGGCTGATGGAAAACCCGTCGCTTGGGCACAAGCGGCTGCTGAAGCAGCCGTGGGGCGGCATGTCATGACCCTCCGCTTTGACCGTCGCCTTCTAGTACCTGGAAAGCTGCTGCTGCGCGATCTCGAACTTACTGACGTGACCGAGTTTCCGGGCGTCAAAAGCCCGACAAGAATTGGAACTTATGCCCTTGAGCAAGCGTTGCAGTGAGTGGGATTTCTCCTGAAAAGCCGTTTTGCTTTGGGCGCGTCGCCTCTCCGACGCGCCTTTTTTGTTCTCTTTTTGTGCCAGTGCCCGAAAGCGGGGCTGACCCAGGGAAGGTCACAGAACCCCTTTCCTCACTGGTTGTGTGTCCTCTTTGCCAGATGGTTGTCCCTGCAAGGTGCGGGTCGCTTTTTTCAGCGCCGTGACGATCTGTTCCATCGCCTGTGCCACATCGGCGGCATCGTTGCGGGTGAGCGCGTAGCGTACCCCGGAGAACACCTCCGCGCCGTAGCCTGAAAACACCCCTGGCGCATAGACAACGTGGCGCGCGTCGTAGCGTTTGGGAAGCCCTTCTGGAGCAAGCAAAAAGCCTTCAAACTGGCGGCGCAGGCGATTGCGTGTGGCAAGCGTCGCCGGGGTATCCGGCTCGGTTTCAAAGGCTTCTGCGGCAATGGTCAGATCACGGGCGGCATCGAGCAGCGCCGTGGCGTCGAGCTGGGGATGCTCATGCGCCAACTCCTGGGCCAGGCGTTCGATTTCACGGGCGTAGTCCAGAAGGTTGAGCCCAATCCGGTGGGATTCTGCCAACCGAAAAGCCAGCAACGCCCATCCCCGGGCCATGGCGGCATGGCGGCTAAAGGTTGGATCGCCAAACTTTTCCATCCAGCGAAAGCTGTCGTAGGTCGAATGATAGACACCGTAGCTACCGGTCGAGGCCATGTCCAGGCAGGCAATACCGACAATCTGAAGAAAGGGAGCGTAGTCCGAGCCACTGCCCAGCTTGCCAAAACGGACTTCCGGGGCTTGTGGGTCTTGGGCGCGCCAGTTGTCATAAAGACTGCGTGTTCCGCTGGCATCGGGGACATCGCGCAGGACGGCCTTGGTGACAGACCACAGGCTCGGCACGGCGCTGGCGCGGAAGTTGTCACCGCTGACGGCACTGTCCACATTGAGGTAGCACACAGCTTTTTCGCGAAGTTCAGCTAGGTGTTCTTCAACCCACTCTGTCGAGCCAATGAGACCGTATTCTTCGGCATCCCAACTACAGAGCTTGATGGTTCGCCGGGGTTGCCAGCCGGTTTTGCGCAGCTCGCCAAAGGCACGTGCAACTTCAAGCAGGGCCGTCGTACCACTCGAAGGATCAACTGCGCCGTAAACCCAGGCGTCACGGTGGTTGCCAAGCAAAATCCATTCATCCGGGTAATCCTTTCCGGTGAGTGTTCCAATGACGTTCCAAATGGTGCGCAGGCGGTAGTCCATCGTGAGCGTCATCCGTACGCGCGTCTCACCATTACCGATCCGGTACTCAATTGGCAGCCCGCCGATCCATTCCTTGGGAGCGGCCGGTCCACGCAGGCTTTCCAGAATGGGTAGGGCATCACGGTAAGACAACGGTTGGATGGGAATCCGTGGAAGGCCGGCATCTTTCGGAGCCAGGCGCGGGGTGCCTTTTTTAGCCGGGCGGCCTGGCGTGAGCGGATCACCGGGCGGCTGGGTAAAGGCGCGATAACTGCCGCGTTGCACACAGTTGTCTGTGCGCCAGGGGCCGTCGGGGTAGGTCTTCCCTTGGACGTAGCCGTCGTCCTTTGGGTCGGAATAAACCAGCAGTCCGACAGCGCCTTTTTCTTGAGCGACCTGGGCTTTGACCCCCCGGTAGCACTCACCGTAGCGCGCAAGAGCAATCTTGCCCCGGACACTAACACCCAGCTTTTCCAGCACTTCGTAGTCGCGTGGAAGCCCATAGTTGACATACACGACTGGGGCTTCGACTTTGGCCGAAGGCGACCAGGCTGCAAAGGTCGGGACGGCCAGCGGTGAGGCTGAATCTGGGTCCTCTGGAAGCGCCGGCTCGGTCAACGCACAGCGATACTTGGTCGGAGCTGTCATCTCCACCCGCCGTGACTTGGGCCGGGGCAAATAGACTTCGTACTCGACCAGTTCTACGTCAAAACCGGCGCGCTGGAGTTCATCTCGAACGTAAAGTGCTGTGGCGTAATCTTCCGGTGTACCGGCTAGATGTGGTTTTGCTGTTAGCGTCCGCAGCGTCTGCCGGGCGCGTTCTGGCGATGGTGCGGCAAGAAGCCGGTCTTCGAGTGCAGAAAGTCTGGAGTGGGCTTTCGTAGCTGCCCGGTACGGAAGTGAGGCAGTGGTGAAGCTGCCTAGGAGAGTACTAATTGCCAGGTAGGTCAAAAGGGAATAGGCACGTAAACCACGGGCTGCGGCGCGGGTTACGGTCAGAGAAGGCATGGTGGTGTGCAGACAAGAGACGCGCAATGTCCACGGCTGCCCTTGCAGAGGCTACCGGTGTGTTGTGTTTGTGCTGACAGTACCACGTTGAGCAAGCTCTTCAAAGAGAGCAAACAGCGCAGGGTCGCGACGGGCAAGCTCGTCGCGGGTGTGGCTGGCCGTAGGGCTTGCTGACCGTCGTTTGGTCGTGGAGACATAGGCTTCATAGCCTTGGGCAAAGTACTCGAACTTGTCCGAAGCAGCATAGTAATCCAGAGCGTGCCCTTCCCGGACAGCAGCGTCGTAGAGTTTCTCAATGCGCTCGAGCGTGGCCGCATCCAGGGCACAGCTATGAATCTGATGGGCAAACTCATGCGCTAGGGTGTTGAAGCCGCCGCGTTCAACGGCCCAGAGGGTCTCAATGCCGGAGACAGTCACAACACCACCCACGCCTCGCAGACTGCCGTAGTAGCGGCCATCGAAGGTCGTCCGTTCGGCCAGCGCCTCACAGCCTGGTATGTCGCCAAGCTGCCGGTCAAGGGGCAGAATCCAGTGTTTCGCACCGCATCGCCGCAGGTGGGGCAGAAAATGCGCCAGTGGGGCAATGGTTGCTAAGACAATCTGCTTTTGGCTTGGCGTTAAGGTTTCAAAGTTTGGAAAGACGGCTTTCATGTCATCCCCAATGGGAAGGTCTGCCTGGAAGGTGAGGCGGGGAATGGGAGCACCGAGTGCAGTGGCTGCAGTTTCATGCCGCGCTAGGTTGATAAGACTCAACTGCAAGTGGGGCAGAGGATGTTCTGGATCAAGTGCTAAGGCGCGCCGGGCGAGTTCTTCTGCCCGGTCAAGCTCATTGTGCTCGATAGCTAGGGCGGCTCGGCTCAGCAGAGCTGCAAAAAAAGCAGGGTCATGCTCTAACGCCTGGTCAAGATAGCGTCGTGCGCCTTCTACGTCCTGCCGTTGCTGTGCAGCCTTGGCTGAAGCATAAGCCGCACGCGCTGCTGGCGAGGGCGGCCGGTGGGCCTTGCGACTGCGAATGTACTGCGAATAGGTACGGCGCACGCGGATGTTGTCCGGCTGGAGTTCAAGAATCTGCTCGGCCAGTCGCCGTACTTCACCGGGTTTACGCTCCATGACGCGCACCGCGCAAAGTACGGCGAGTGCGTCAGGGTGATGGGGTGCCAGCGCTAGGGCGCGCTCAGCGTGACGACGGGCTTCCTCGACCCGATTGCGCTCGATAAACAGGCGCGCGCCTAGGATATGTACACTGGCTGCGTTGGGATACTGCGCCAGCAGATCGGCAAGTTGCCGCTCGCAGTCGTCGAGCTGTCCGGTGGCCAAGGTAACCGTGGCAAGCCCAACTGGGCCGCGCGGGTCTTCCGGGAAACGCCGCGCCAGTTCCTGGAAGTGCCTAGCTGCAGGTTCAAGGCATTCTGCCGTGAGGTAAATCAGCCCCAGCTCGGCCAGCGCATCAGCCTGAATACTCTCCTCACTGGCTTGGGCTGCTTGTGTGGCATAGCGGATGGCAAGCGCGTAGGCGTGGGCCTGGCGAGACGACTGGGCAGCCGCAAGGAGTTCTGCTGCGCTGGTTGGTTCGCCGGCCTGCACCTGACAGGACATGACAAAACCAACCAGCAGCCAGACCCAAAGGCAAAACCGCCTGCTGTGGCGTCGCTGTGTCTGTACGTAAGCTGAAAGGGTTGCCGGTTTCAAGGTTCGTTCCCCGCACAAGGCAACCAGAGATTGCGTCACCTATGGTTTGTGGAAGACCCCAGCGGGACGTTGGGTCACAACCTTTTCCGGCGGCAGCCTTCTGGCGCGCCGTGGTTGTACCAAACCCGGCCGGTTTTTGTATTCCCAAAGCAGGTGAAGCAAATGCAGACACTAGCCTAGCCCGTCATGGCGCCGACGGCAACCCTGAAGTTGCCAGCCTGTGACAGGAATGTGACCGGATGCTTGATTCAAGGCGTGGCAAACACAACGAAAAAAAGGCAAGATAGGCTTACTCTTCAAATCATCCGTCTGCACGAGGTTAGCTATGCTGACTGTCTGGGAGCTTACCCATAGGGCAGCCCGTTGGGCGCTGGTGTTTTGGTTTGTATGGCTGTTGCCGTCCTTGGCGATGGCGCAGGGGACGACATCCCGCTTGACGGGAACGGTACGTGACCCCTCCGGCGCACCCGTAGCCGGCGCGCGGGTGACCTTGACCAACGAGGGCACGAATGTTTCACTTACGACACAGACAACTGAAAACGGCGTCTATGTGTTTGACTCCGTTCAGGTTGGGGTCTACACCGTGACGGTCGAGGCCAACGGCTTCAAGCAGCTGGTTCTCAAAGGCAATCCGGTCAGCGTCGGACAGCCGACAACGGTCAATGCCACGCTGGAAGTTGGCGGGGCGCAAGAGGTTATTGAAGTAACGGGTGCTGCGGAGCGCATCCAGACTAGCAGTTCCGGCAACTTGGGCAACCTCGTTGAGCAGCAGACCATTGTGGCGCTGCCCATCGTTGGAGCACGCGGCCGCAATCCGCTGGACTTCATTAACTTTCAGCCCGGCGTCGTGGTTGGAGCCAATACGGGGGGCGGCGTCCACGTGCATGGCGCGCGTGACCGCGCCGTGAATTTCACGCTCGATGGCATTGACACCAACGAAACGAGCGCCGGTGGGGCGAACTTCTCGCCTACCCGTGTCAACCCGGACGCCCTGGCCGAGTTTCGCGTCATCACAAGTAACCCATCGGCCGAAAACGGACGTAGCAGCGGCGCACAGGTCAACATGATCACGCGCTCCGGGACGAATGAGTTCCATGGCACGGCATTTTGGTTTTACCAAACGCCCGGTTTTAACGCGAACGAGTACGCAAACAATCTCAACGGCATCGTCAAGCGACAGTTTGTCCAGCACATTGCCGGGGGCAGCCTGGGTGGACCCATTGTCCGCAACCGACTGTTTTTCTTCACGAACTTTCAGGCGCTGCGCGCCAGCGAGGGGCGTCCGGTGACGCGCATTGTTTATACCCAGACGGCCCGGCAGGGCATCTTTCGCTACGTCATCGGAGGCCGCAACCTGCCCTTCGGCGCCACGGGCGCTTCAGTAGATGCCAATGGCAATCCCGTACCAGGAATCAACATCGGGACGTACAACATCGGCATGATGGATCCGCAAGGATTGGGGCTTGACCCAACGATCCGGCGCATCATTGACCTGACACCGCTGCCCAACAACTTTGCCGTGGGAGATGGCCTTAACACGGCTGGTTTTTCGTTCAATGCCCGCGGCCGCGAGCAACAGGAGGACTACACCACCAAGGTGGATTATGTCATCAGTGACCGGCAGACTGTTTTTGCGCGGGTATCCTGGGGACGGCAGGACTCGCTGGGCGACTTTGTCAACGCCGGCCCGGCGGCTTTTCCTAACACGCCACGCTTGGTGGATACCCGGCGCCGCCCCCGGAATGTAGCCATCAACCACCGGTGGTCGCCGACGAGCAACCTGACCAATGAATTCGTCGTCGGGCTTAACCGGTTCACCTTCAGCTTTGACAATCCCGACCCAAACTTTGCCAACAATCCGCCGGTCACGCTCAATGACGTGACGACCCCCACCTCCAATCTGGCGCCGGTCATCAACCGGCGGGCGCTGACAACCTTCCAGTTTGTGGACAACATGACCTACGTGTATGGTGCCCATACGATCAAAGCTGGCTTCAACCTGCGTTTTGGCCGGCACATTGACCGCCGGACTTCTGTCGCTGGCCTCAACACCCAACCCTCGGTCAACTTCAGCACGGCGATCAACACGGTGAGCGTGGCGGCCTTTGGAATTCCGGGCAATATCAACACCGCTTTTGACCTGCCGCTGCTGCAGCGGACCATCAACAACTTGCTAGGGCGCGTTGGGCGGATTGCCCAAGCCTTTGTCTCCATCGGTGACCGGTACGGCCCGCCGGGAACGATTTTCACGGCCGATGCGCGCTACCCAGAGTATGACTTTTACATACAGGACACGTGGCGGCTGCGGCCGAATCTGACGATTGATTACGGTCTCCGCTGGGAGCTCCGTCCAGCATTCCGCGAACCACGGCGGTTGGCCGTCCCCGACCAGCGGTTGGCTTTTGGTGCGCCGCCTACGAATACAGCCCGCTGGGTCAAGGGCAACAAGCCCTTCCCCGATGATATGAACAATCTCGGACCGAGCGTGGGGGTGGCGTGGGACCCATTTGGAGACGGCAAAACCTCCGTACGTGTCAACTACCGGCTTGCTTACGATCGCCTTAACACCTTCTTGGCTTCCTCGTTTTTGTTACCGACAGTGCCAGGGGAAACCATAGGGGTGATCAATGACACGTTTGGGCAAGGTGGGGGGCGCTTGCGCAACCTGCCGACGCTTTCGCCGCCAGCCGGTATCTCACCCGATGCCCTCCGCCAGCCTCCGGCTTTTTCGGCTAACAGTATTACAGTGTTTGACCCAAACTACCGAACGCCGAAAGTTCATCAGTGGGCGCTGAGTATCCAGCGCGATCTGGGATGGAACCTCGTACTGGAAGCCAACTACATTGGCCGGCATGGAAACGGGCTGCTAAGCGGCTACAATGCCAATCAGGTAAAAATCTTTGAAAACGGGTTCCTTGAAGCCTTCAACACCATGCGCCCCTGCGCCGTGTCGGGGACGTTTACGCCTGCCTGCAACAGCCCGCTCATTAACCAGTTGCTGGCCAATCCGAATGGTTCGCAGCTAACCATCAATAACTTCCGTGGCAGCCTGACGACAAACAACGTTGCCGGGCTGGCCGTGTCGCTGGCGCAGCAGATTGGCGCCAACTTGCCGGCGCGCGGCTTTTCACCCTTTTTCTTCTTTGACTTCCCACAGTACACAGGTGGCTTGTTCGTTGTGGATAGCTATGACTTTTCCAACTACCACGCGGCAGAACTACAGTTGTCGCGGCGGTTTCGGGATGGGCTGAGCTTCCAGTTCAGCTACACTCTGGCGAAGTCCTTGGATACCCGTTCGTTTGATCCAACCTTTACGGTGGCGGCCAGTGGCGCGGTGCAATCGGCTTCGAGTACGCCGTTTGACCTCCGCAATCGGCGTATCAACTATGCCCGGTCAGACTTTGACCGGACGCATTCGTTCCAGGGGAATTTTGTCTGGGAGTTGCCATTTGGGCGCGGGCGCCAATACGCCAACAACCTCAATCCGGTGGTGGATCAGATCATCGGTGGATGGATGGCAGCCGGCGTGGTGCGATGGACCTCTGGGCGTCCTTTCACGGTCTTTTCCGGCTCGAATACCTTGAGCAATGCCGTGCAGTCTTTTGCCGACTGCAATGGGTGCTCCCGCTCGCTGGGTTCGCTCCGGCAAGAAGCCGGAACGACTTTCTTCTTCACAGCCGATGAACGCGCGCGCTTTAGCATTCCGGCGCCGGGCACGCTAGGAAACACAGGCCGCAACTTCTTTACAGGGCCGGGCTTTTTCCAACTCGACCTGACGGTAGCTAAGTCCTTTCGTATTGTGGAAGGGGTTAACCTGCAGTACCGGCTGGAGATGCAAAATGCGACGAATACCCCGTCCTTTGCTTTCCCAACAGCCGTTGTGACCAGCCCTACCTTCGGTCGGATTCGGGATGCCGTGGTGAGCAGTTCCCGCCGGATTCAGATGGCACTCAAGTTCATCTTTTAGGCAAGGACAGCAAGGCCCCCATAGGGCTTGCCCAGCCCCGGACGGGCACACGTAGACAGCGAGGCCGGGGGGGCGAGCTAGCCACAGCAGCGGTGAATAGCCAGGCTATTCACCGCTTTTACTTTTGGTTTGGCAAAAAGCTGAAAAGGGAAAAGCTCAACGTCCTTTGCTATCCACTTTGTATCGCTCTAGGACTTCACCAGTGAGCCCATCGAGAACGACACAGGGACGGTCGCCGAGGTTGTTGATGTGCAGGTTGAGCGCCGCCTTTGCGTTCTGGGCGCGGACAACATAAATGAATCGTTCTTCAGGGGTGTTCCCAATGACGCGGATGAAGAAGTCGCGCATGACTTCGTTCGTTCCACCGGGCATAGCTAAGGTCCTCAGAGTGTAGGATCAAGGCAAGACGAAAACCGGCGACGCAAAATTGTATTACGTCATACGGTTATAAGCGATGGGCGAATATAGCCACGACAAAATCCTTTGGTCAACCAGCATTGGAGATGAACCAAGACTGGCTTTTCCTTACCCAAGGTGACAGAGTCCTAGGATGTGGAGTAATGTTAGGAAAGCAATGTTTTGACTGGAGGTGATTCTGCCGTGGCTGCACCCGAAGACCGCAAAATTGTCATTATTGAACGCAAGGATGAACCTGCACCGTCAGCGAGCACTACCCCAAGCCCTGCCAGTGAAGAGCCAAAGGGGACGATTGAAGAGATCACGAGTTCAGTACGTGAGCTGGCCCGGACGCTACCTGAATCCATTAGCAAGTTGCCTGGCTCCATTGGCGCTGCCATTCAGCAAGCCCTGGCAAGCCGTGACCTAAATGTGACGGTCCATCTGTCGGAAGATGCCATGCGCTCGATTGAGATGCTGGTACAGGCTGGGATTTTTGCTACCCGCTCGGAGGCGGCAGCCTACCTGATTGGGGAAGGGATCACGGCTAAGCGGGATTTGTTTGAGCAAGTGACGGAAAAGATCATTCAGATAGAAAAGCTTAAGTCGGAGTTGCGATCCTTAGCCGGACGTGGGTAAGGGCTTTTGCCTTGGCAAGGACTAGTCGAGAGGCACTAAAGTTGCTTTTGGGGGCGGCTTGAGAGGCTTTGCTCTGGATACTCAAAGTTATCATTCACGCGCTATTTCGCGTGGTGTTTACCCTTGAATACATCGGAGTAGAAAATGTCCCCCGAACGGGGGCAGTGATTCTGGCTGGAAATCATCCAAGTTATCTTGACCCAGTCCTGATTTCTTTGCCGATTCGGCGGCGGATTCGTTTTGTTGCGTGGGACAGGTTATTCAGTATCCCCTTGCTGGGGCCGCTGATTCGCTTCCTTGGGGCGTTTCCTGTCGATACAACCAAACCAGACCAGCAGGCTTTTGGACAGGCCCTGCAAGTGCTACGTGAAGGCGAAGCCTTGGGAATTTTTCCCGAAGCCGGGATTTCTAAAGAAGCCCGGATGAATGCCCTGCTTAAGTCCGGAGCCGTACGACTGGCCCTAAGCGTGCCCTGTCCTATTGTACCGGTCACTATTGCTGGTGCGCGGGCGGCATGGCCGCGTGGGCAATGGTTGCCACTACCGCACAAGATTACGGTCAAGTACCATCCTCCAATTGACCCACCGCGCCCGGTAGGAGGCAATCCTGCCGAAGACAAGGAACTAGTACGCGCACTGACGGAACAGCTTCGGCAGACTATTGAGCGCCGACTTGTCCCGGCTCTCAGAGGAGAGGCAAAACGGGCTGAGCTCTATCACCGTCCGGCTTATGCCTTGCGAGGGTATGAGTACCTTCCGTTTTGGGTAGGAATTCTAGGGCTTGGCCTTGGCGGCTGGAACTGGGAGTTGGCTTGGCCTACTCTAGCCTACTTTGCCTATGTCCTTGCGGACATCTGGGGCATTCCGCAGCGGCGGCTAACTAAGACCCTGCGGGATTTGATGCTTCCAAGCTGGCTGGCCGCGACATATCCTTGGGCAGTGTCTTGGTTGATTGCCCCAGAGCTGCAAGCTGCCTTTCTAGATGCCAAGGCGTGGACGCTGGGGTTAATGGTAGCCAGCATTTTGTTTCCCTTTTATTGGACGAACTACTACGATACCCAACGTTTTGTGCGTGGGTTAGCTATTGGTTATCTGACGCTCTGGTGGCTAGAGACGATTCGTCCTGAAAAGTGGGGGCAGGGACCTCCGGTAGTATGCTTGTCTTTTACCATTACTTACGCCCTGGTTGTCCGTCACATGCACTGGCCGTTGGTGGCAGTTGGAAGCGCGATATACTTAGCACTGTTTTGGTGGTGTTTCCCTGAACACTGGTCAGGAGAGATGCTCTATTATGCCGGTGCTGGAGTAGCAGTTGGTGGTTACGTGCATGGGGTGAAGTTTACGGCTCACGATGGTCGTTTGGCATAAGTGCCCCAGGCATTGTAGGTTTTATGCCCACCGAGTCTACACCTAGTTGAGGTAGCCCCCTTCTGGGTTGGGCTGGTCATGTTCTGGTGGGTGCGGATGCATCTTGCCTGCAAACTTGCCTAATCTGGGTTGAGGCAAGTATTCTCGCGTACTTCGTTTTTCTCTTGTAGCTGGTGTGAGCAAGTCTAACTAATCCCTTCAAACTGGGGCGGCCCCTGCCTGCTGAACGGGCGTAGGCGTCATAGCCTTCTCACTTCAAGTTGCTAACCTTAAGATTTGCTTGGAGAAAAGAGCCACCCTGTGCAGTTGAATTGTTTTGGAATCTGTTCCTAGTTTGAGAGATATGCCTTAGGTGATGACAACGTTGATCCAGTGGCTTGGTCAGTCCCGGCTTGCGGCAATTATCGACCTGCTCGTTGTTTTTCTGTTTATCTACAAGGGGCTGAAGCTCCTCAAAGGGACTCGTGCGGCACAAGTCGCCATTGGGATTGCTATTGTTGCTTTCCTGTACCAGGTTTCCCATTGGCTGCATCTGCCAACCTTGGAGTTTGTCATCCGCCACAGTCTTCTCTATGTTGGCTTTGCCGTTGTCGTCCTGTTTCAAAACGAAATTCGCACAGCCTTTGCTAACTTTGGCAAAAACATCCGTTTTCCAGCGCGCCTTGGCTGGCGGACGCAAAAGCTTCTGACGGCACAGTACGAGGAGGTACTGCTGGCCGTGACCACCTTGGCTGCCAATAAGACGGGGGCATTGATTGTCTTCGAGCGCCAAGACAATTTGGAGGAGTACATTTCGCGTGGCGTCCGGTTGGATGCTATTGTCGGATACGATTTGTTGATCAACATCTTCAACCCCGAGGCGCCGCTGCACGATGGGGCAGTCATCATTCGCCGGGACCGGATTGCGGCAGCCAGTTGTTTCCTGCCTCTGACACTCAACCCGCGGCTTTCTAAGGACACCGGTACACGCCATCGCTCGGCGATTGGTATTACCGAAGAAAGCGATGCCTTTGTCATTGTCGTCTCTGAAGAGACCGGGATGGTGTCATGTGTGGAAGGTGGGCGCATCAAACGCGGTCTCGATATTCAGACTGTCCGGGAAATGTTGTCCAAAGCCTTGCATCAGGCAACCGCTAGCTCCTCCTCTACGCGCCAGCGACGGAAACGAAGCTTGCTGGTAGAGCCGCTAAGCATAGACTCGGTGATGCCTGAAACAACCAGCGAAACCAATGAAACCCCGGCCATTGGAACTCCAGCATTGGTGGGGAAACCCCAAGTTTCGCGGATGAGTTCCCAGGTAGGCGAGCGCGGCTCGCTCAACTTGGCAGCCGTGTGGCAGCAAGGGCGGCACTGGGTTCGTTGGGTGGGGGAAAAGAGCCGTGCGCTCGTCGTTGAAAATTTTACCCTCAAACTGATTGCTGCCGTCATGACGAGCGCCCTGTGGCTTTCGGCCACAAAGCAGGATGCCATTCCCTTTGTTTTGCGTGGTGTACCTGTCAACTACCAAGGGCTACGGGAAGACTTGATCATTGCCAATCGCCAGGAAGTGCAGGAAGTGACCCTGCGGGTGCGCGGCCCACGGGATATTGTCGAGCGACTACGCCCCGAATCATTTGTCATTACTGTTCCCCTAGGGGGGAAAGCACCTGGCGACCGAGTAATTCTCCTGCGGGAGGATGCCCGCATTGAGAAGCCGGCCGGCGTAGAAATTCTGGAAATCGAGCCTCCCCGGCTCACACTAAGTCTCGAGCGACAGGTTTACCGGTATGTTGACATCAAGCCAAACTTTCGGGGCACCCTGCCAGTAGACCAAGAGATTGTCGAGTATCAGGTGATACCATCAACTACGCTGTTGCGTGGGCCAGAGACCCAGGTATATGCCTTGCCCTCAGTGAGTACGGAGACCATCTGGCTTAACACCCACGATCGCTCCTTCACAGAACGTTACAAGGTGGATGTCAAAGACCCGCGAATTGAGATTGTCGGTGCCCAAGAGGTCGAAGTTCGCGTCACGATTCGGCCTGTGACTTTGCGGCGTCGCCTCGATGTCATTTTGGATACACCGGTTGCTCCGCCAACCCGACTAGAAGTAGTCGTGGAAGGGCCGAAGTCGGTTGTGGAAAAGCTCCGGGGACGTGATTTTCGGGCCGCCGTAAGCGAAGGCTTGGTTTCCGAGCACCCACCTCGGCGAAAAGTCCTTGTCACACCACCCCCCAACCTTGCCGGGCAGGTCCATGTTGTGAGTGTCAGCCCAGCGGAGATTGTTAGCCGAAACAGTGCTTTACGCTGAACGGTTATTTGAGGGTCTTGGCTGCCTGCCGGAGGGCATTGCGGCGGAACATAGTCAGCAGAAACGTACACGCTAGGACATCATCGAGCAGAAGCGCTGTGTAGAGTGCCAAGTCTCCCCGGACGCCCGCGGCTGTCAGCAAGTGAATCAAGGCGAGATTGAGCAGATACAAGAGAAACAGGACCCCGGACATAAAGAACAGCGGTTGAATAGAGGCTCGATAAAGACTTGCTCCCTTTTTGACGCGCACGGCCGAAATACGCGCCAAAGCCAAGAGCATAACGGTGATGATCAACGTACACGACGTACCTACGAAGAAATCTGAAGCCATGGGCAAAGGTTCACAGGCGGTGGAATAGGAAACTGCTGTAGGGCACGCTTGGGATACAGCTACTGGAGGTGGCGGTCGGAATCGAACCGACGAATAAGGGTTTTGCAGACCCCTGCCTTACCACTTGGCTACGCCACCCTACGCTTGCTTTGCTCAATCGGGGGTCCTTACACTAAGCAAAGTATGCTAATGACTGACCGAGTCCCTGTCAATCTATGGTGCACCCTGCGGCAGCGGGCGGAAGCAGCTCTGGTGGCAGTTATTCTATGGAGTTTAGCGTGTTTGCCCCGGCGCTGGGCAATTCTGTGCAGTATCCTGCTGACGAAATGCCTAGCCTACTGTCTGCCGCGTTTACGGAGGATTGGCGCTGAAAACTTGGCGCTGGCCTTTCCAACGTTGCCCCAGCATGAGCGGCAACGGCTGTTGTGGGGGTGCATAACCAACCTAGGACGGTTGCTTGGCGAGTTTTCCCAGTTTCCAAAGCTGCACTCTGGCAATATCAGTCAGCTTGTGGAATACGAAGGTTTTGAGCATTTTGCCGCGGCGCAGGCGCAAGGGCGGGGCGTGATTTTTTTTACTGGACACCTTGGTGCATGGGAGCTAAGTGCCTATGCCCACGCCCTTTACGGATATCCTCTCAACATTCTCGTTCGCCCGATTGACAATCCCTTTGTGGATCGCATGATTGCGCGCTGGCGGACGGCAAGTGGCAACCGCCTGTTTTCCAAGCACCGTGATTTGCGCAGTCTGGTAGCCAGCCTGCGGCGGGGGGAAACGGTGGGCATTCTCGCTGACGTGCATGTCCAACCTCAGCACGGTATGTTTTGTCCGTTTTTTGGCCGTCCGGCTTGTACGTCGCCATTGGTAGCGCGCTTAGCACGCCGGACTGGGGCAGTTGTCATTCCAGGGTATCTTGTGTGGGATGGTCAGCGCAGGCGGCATCGGCTGGTGTTTGAGCCGCCGGTGCCACTGGTACGGACGGCAGACGAAGGCTTTGACATTCGGGAAAACACGCTGCGCTTGACGCGCTGCTGGGAGGCTATTGTCCGCCGCTACCCGGACCAGTGGTTATGGATTCATCAGCGTTGGAAGAGCCAGCCTCCATTGGTAGCCGGGCAAGAGGTCTTTTCAGAGGACGCTAGGCTTTGGTCATTAGGAAACAATAGATGTTGATGAAGCGGTTTTCTGTCATGTCTGTGCTTTGGCTGGCCGGACTGTGGTGTTTTTCTTTGCCGTTGTGGGCTGAAGGCACAGCATTTTGGGAGTTTGCGCGGAAGGAGGACTACCTTTCCGGTCAGCTTCGCGGGTTATCTGTGTCTGATAACGGTATTTTGCGCGTTGTGCCGACGCCAAAGCTTGTGGGCGATACCCAGCAGCCATTTGCCCTCTGTAGTCTACTGCTCGGTCGTGAGATATACATTGGCACAGGCCACGACGGAAAACTTTTCAGAGTAACAGTAGACGGTGATGTGACCTTGGTGGCCGATTTTGAAGAACTCGATGTCACGGCACTGGCCACCGACGGCCGAGGTGCCATTTTTGCTGCTACGTCGCCCAATGGAAAGATTTACCGAATAACGCCTGGCCAGGGGGAATTCCGTGTCATTTACGATCCGCCGGAAAAATATATCTGGGACATGGGCTGTCTGCCCGACGGGACCTTGGTGTATGCCACTGGCGGAAAAGGCGGTGTCTTTGCTTTATCCCCCGGCAGCAGGTCGGTACGGGGGCTTTTCGCCACCGATGAGTCAAATGTGACGAGCTTACTGGTGGCGCGGGATGGCACAATATGGGCTGGAACCGACCCAAATGGGCTGGTGGTGCGGATTGCTGCCAGTGGGCACGTCACGGCTGTCTTTGATGCTCCCTCACGTGAAATCCGGCGGTTGGTCGCCCTGCCAGACGGTTCGTTGGTGGCATTAGGTATTGGAGAGTCTAAGCCAGCCACCGGCAGCTATGCCGGGGGAGGGTCGGGGGAAACCACCTCCGGTAATGGGGAAGGCGGGGGAGAGAAGTCGCTGCGACCAACTGCAGCAGGGACAACACTCTATCGTCTTGATGAAAATGGTCGTCAAGTATCCATCTGGACAAGCACCGACACGGGGACGGTGCTTCTGCGCTGGCAAGAAGGAGTTTTAGTTGGCCTTGGAAGCAGTTCGACCGGGGGGCAGGGGCGGCTCTTTTTTGTCACACCGGAAGGGCGAGCCGCTTTATTCGGGACGGTTGAGGAAGAGCGCATTGTGGCAGCCGACGTTGGTCCGGAAGAGACCTTGTACGTCGTCACCAGCGGATTAGCCAAACTGTACCGGCTGCGCTCTACGCCCCAAGATGAAGGGGTGTTTACTTCGGCTGTTCAAGATGCTAAGGCAGTTGTTGAAGCATGGGGGCGTATTCATATAGAAAGCAAGGGTGAAGTTTTTGTACAAACCCGTACCGGAAACACCCAGTTACCGGGGCCCCTGTGGAGTGACTGGTCAGCCGAAATACCGGCCCCTGGGGGACTGATTACAAGTCCCCCAGGACGGTTTTTGCAGTGGCGCCTCCGTTTGAAGAAAGGGGCAGAGGTTCTGTCCGTTCGAGTGGCCTACCTGCCACGAAATTTAGCCCCAGTCATTACTTCGTTCAGTGTACTACCCGTTGGGATCGCTTTGCAGGAAGCTGTTGTTCCACCGCCTGATCCGAGTGTGATGAGTTCGGGGTTGGATCCAACCCAGTTTGGCATCGTGACCAATCAACCCCCTCGGAAGGTCTTCCAGCGCGGAGCACGAACCCTTCAGTGGCAGGTCGAAGACGGTAATGGTGATGTACTAACTTATCGGCTATCATATCGCTTACGAGGTCAAACTGGATGGAAAACTTTAGCTGAAAAATTACGCACCCCCTTCTTTGTCATCGCTCCGGAAATGCTCCCGGACGGGGTATATGAGTTTCAGCTTGAAGCAAGTGATCGGGCTTCTAACCCTCCAAATCTGGCGCTGACGGCATCGCAGATTCTCTCACCGGTCGTAATTACAAATACCCTCCCAAAAATAAACTTCTATCCTTCAAGGATTTCCACAAAAGAAACGAAGATTCAAGTTGAAGTTTTGACAACCACTTCACCACCTAAGTCAGTAGAGGTTTCCTTTGACGGAGGGGAGTGGGCTCCTATCTATCCTGATGACAAGGTCTTAGACTCACCTCGCGAAGTCTTCACTTTAGTTTATCAGGACCTTCTGCCCGGCGAGTACTTGCTTGCCGTGCGGGTTCTTGACGCGGCGCTGCACACAACAAGTGAGAAGTTTTTGCTTGTCGTCAAGCCGTAAACCGTGGGTGTGTCCAATCCGGTGACAGGTCGTGCTTTGAGAAGTCGCAAGGAGTCAGGTGGTGACCTGTGGTGGCGAGGAAGATGAGAAAGCAAGGAAGGCGCGCCATGTGGTTAGGGCTTGGCCGTACTGTTGGGCGGCAAGGGCCAGTCGTTCGACGAGAAGTGCTCCGATGGTTGTTTGGCGCGGGGTAGGCAGGTAAATGACCTTGGGGAGATCGGCGTCGGTGAGGGCGGCTTCTAGTTTTGACGTGAGACTGATAACATAACTAAGGTATTGTTGAAGCTGGGCCCGCGTGGAAAGGGTTTCCCGCATTGTCCACTCGGCCGGATAGTCCCAGTAGTTAGACAGAATGCCGTTGACAACGTACTCAATGCCGCCGGCCAGAGCGATGAAGCTTTCTCCACTGGAGCGGTTGTTGAAGTCATGGCAAGGCATGGGCGGACGCCAGTACAGGGCAGCTTCAGGCAGGTTGCCTAAGCAATTGTAGCTGTCCGTAAGGAGTCGCTTGTACTCGTTGGTGAGGCTTCGTAGGATCGGCATAGAAACCCTAGTATTCTGGACCTAGCTTTGGTTGTTGGAGGGGCAACGCTATCACCGAATAATACAAGAGGTAAGTTGGGGAGCACCGGTCAATGTTACGTGGGTCACGGCTGTGTTGAAAAAAAATGAACAGGTTGTGGCACAAGATTGCGGCTTGATGATTAGCTTTTTGCAGGGGCTGTCGTTTGAGTACTAAAGCATGCTTAGGGAACTGAGTATTGAGAACCTAGCCGTCGTACATCGGCAGCAGGTCACTTTTGGGCCCGGGCTGACGGTTGTCACCGGTGAGACAGGCGCCGGGAAATCCCTCATTGTGGACGCACTGGCTCTGGTAGTCGGAGGACGCGCTACGGCAGACATGATCCGAGCCGGCGAACCACGAGCAGTTGTGGAAGCTCTCTTTGACTGTCCCGACCACCCGGATGTAAAGCACCTGCTCGGGGAGGCTGGCGTAGAAATTGAGGAAACCCTGCTGATCCGACGCGAGATTACACAGAACGGAAAGGGAAGAGTGTTCATCAACGACCAGTTATGCCCGGTGTCTACGGTGCGGGCCTTGCGTCCGTACCTTGTGGATATTCACGGGCAAGGTGACCAGCAGACGCTACTGTTTCCGGCTGCACATGCCGGGGTGCTGGATGCCTTCGGACAACATCTAGAGTTGGCAGAAGCAACAGCCGACGCCTTTACAGCGTGGCAGTCAGCAAGGCAGGCTTTGGAGCAATTCCAGCGTGAGGCGGAAGGACGGCGCCAGCGGCGTGAATTGCTTGAGTTTCAGCGGGAAGACATCGAACGGGTAGCACCATACTCTGGCGAAGAAGAGCAGTTGCGTGCCGAGCGCACGCGACTCATACATGCCGAGCGGCTTCTGGCTGCTGCTGCTACTAGCTACGAGCTTCTTTACGAGCGTGAAACCTCGGCATTGGCGTCGGTAGTGCAAGCGCTCCGCCAACTCGAGGACTTGGTGGCTGCCGATCCATCCTTGGCTGAAACGCTTTCTACGCTGGAAAGTGCACGTTACGGGATTGAGGAAGTCGCCTTTGCCTTGCGGGACTATGCCCACGCCGTTGTTGTTTCTCCCGAACGGCTGCGGGAAGTAGAGGCACGTCTTGATGAACTGGACCGCCTCAAGCGCAAGTACGGTGGAACGCTGGAGCAGGTACTGGCTACGTTAGACAGAGTTCGGGCGGAGCTGGCGCAGACAGCCGATGACGAGGCTGAGGAGCGGCGTTTGACGGCGGCCGTTGCGACAGCGGCTGCGCGGTATCAGGCGCATGCGTTGGAGTTGCGGGCAGCGCGCCAGGCAGCCGCACCGCGTTTTGAACAGGCACTTGAGCAGGAGCTACGGCTTCTGGCGCTCCCACAAGCGCGACTAGTGGTGGCCTTTGATTGGCAAAATCCTGAGGATATGGCAAGTTGGGGGGCGGCCGGACTAGAAAAAGTCGAGCTGTTGTTGACATCGAACCCGGGTGAGCCACCGCGACCGTTGTCCAAAGTGGCCTCTGGTGGGGAGCTATCCCGGTTGATGCTGGCGATAAAATCCCTTCTTGCGCCGACGGATATGCCGCGCACGATGGTTTTTGACGAGGTGGATGTCGGCATTAGCGGACGGGTAGCAGAAGCAGTTGGCGTTCGTTTGCGTCGTTTGGCCGAGCGCCAGCAGGTGCTGTGCGTGACACACCAGGCCCAGGTGGCGCGGTTTGCTTCTGCGCACCTGCGGGTTGAAAAGTCCGTCGTCAACGGGCGAACCCAGACGGAGGTCACTCAACTAGACTGGATGGGACGCGTTGAGGAGTTAGCGCGCCTGATGGGAGGCGCCGTGGTAACGGACGCGGCCCGCCAAGCAGCGCGGGAGATGTTGCTGGGAGGGTTGGTCGGCGCGCCGACATTGTAGCTTAAGTGTTGATGGTAAAGCTTTTTACCTTTCATCCCGATACGTGCTGGAGGAGTTCTGTTATGGAGCGTGAGATGAAGATTCGGGGGCTGATGATTGACCCCGCAGCCAATACGCCCATCGTTGTCCTCAAAGAAGTCAACGGGGATCAGTTGCTCCCCATCTGGGTTGGTCCCTTTGAGGCCAATGCCATTGCCTTTGAAATCGAAAAAATGTCTCCCCCGCGCCCGATGACCCATGACCTGCTGCGGAACTTGATCTTGCAGTTGGATGGCCGGGTACGCCGGGTTGTGGTGACCGAGCTCCGAAACAACACCTTCTATGCCGTTATCGAGCTCGAAATTGCCGGGAAGATGTTGTTTCTGGATGCACGTCCTAGCGATGCCATTGCACTTGCTCTCCGAGTGGATGCCCCTATCTTTGTCCATGAGTCCGTCTTGGAGAACTCAACCTCGGTCATCGTGGAGCGTGCCGAAGAGGAAGAAACGGCAGACAAAGGCGAAGAGCTTGAGTTTGATTGGCCTGAGGAGATTGACGAATCTGACATCGGGCGGGGCTAGAGGATTCAGCCCACAAGTACTTTGTGATGGCAAGAGCAGGAGCCTTGCGGTAGCAGGAAGACACATCCTGTAGAATTGCTCGAGGCGACTTGCCTTTCCAGGGGTGGTTTCGGCCGGTGTGGGCGAGGAAGGCCACATAAGGCCTTGGCCTGAGAACGGCCAGTGCTGAAGCCAGTAAGGTAACCGCAACTGTGAAAAGTGTTGTGAACCAGGGAAATCCCATGGGCGCAGGGAATGGGCAGCATCCACGACGACCAGACGCCTGTCTTGTCATTGCCGTGGCCAACCAGAAGGGGGGGGTGGGGAAAACCACCACCGCGATCAATCTGGCGGCTGGACTAGCATTGCGCGGGCGGCGGACTTTGCTGTTAGACCTCGATCCACAGGCGAATAGCACGCTTTCCTACCTGCCATATGAAGCCTTTGGATTGTCGGCGTATGATTTCCTTATGGATGCCCAGCTTGATCCGATGGCGGTGGTACAACCAAGTCCGGTTCCAGGCTTGGACATCTTGCCGTCCCGCATTAGCTTGGCAAAGTTGGAATCACGGCTGGTGGGAGAATTTGATGCCCCCTACCGGCTCAAGGATCGGCTAGAACCGCTCCGGCAAACCTACGACATCATTGTCATTGACACGCCGCCTACCCTGGGGTTGATTACAGTCAACGCTTTGGTTGCTGCCTCGCATGTGCTTATCCCAATTCAGTCTTCGTACTTTGCTATGGAGGGCACGGATGACCTTTTGGAGACCATTGACAAGGTCAAAGCGCGCCCGAATCCGAACCTACAACTGCTAGGGGTTCTCATTACGTTGCACGACAAGCGGACAGCGCTGGCGCGTGACATCTACCGCCAGATTTATGAAGTTTTTGGAGACAAAGTGTTTGAGACAGTCATCTCCAAATCCGTACGGCTTGAAGAAAGTCCTGCCTACCGGGAGTCCATTTTTACTTTTGCACCTCATTCCAGCGGTGCGGTCGAGTATGCCAAGCTTTGCGAGGAGGTGTTACGCCGTGTCTAAGCGGGGGTTGCCATCCACAGTGCGGATGCGCCACGAGTCGCACTATGTGGAAGAGCTCTGGAAGCGCACGGGAGCGCCGGTTGGGCGCATGATCCCAATTGACCGGTTAGAGCCAAACCCCAATCAACCGCGAATTGAGTTTGGTGATTTGGAAGAACTGACCAACTCGATCCGGGAGAAAGGCGTGTTGGAACCGCTGTTGGTTCGTCCGGCGCAGGTCGGCGGGCGGTTTATGATCATTTCTGGTGAGCGGCGCTATCGTGCCAGCCTACTGGCCGGCTTGCGTGAGTTGCCCTGCATCGAAATGGATGTGGACGACCGGGCCGTGGCAGAGATTGCCCTGATTGAGAATTTGCAGCGGAAGGACCTGACGCCGTTTGAGGAAGCTGAGGGGTTGATGGCGCTGGTGGAGCGCTTCAGCTACACACACGAAGAGATTGCCCGCAAGTTGGGCAAGTCGCGATCGAGCATCACGGAGTCGCTGGCCATTGGCAGCCTTTCGCCTGAAATCCGGGAATTGTGTCGGCAGGCAGGCATAACTTCCAAGTCAACCCTGCTTCAAATTGTACGCCGGCCGTCAGATGAGGAGCGCCGGGCACTGATTGCCCGGATTCGGCAGCTTGGGTTGACGCGTGACGCCGTGCGGCGAGCGACAAAGACCAAGAAACGTGCTACCCCGTTTACCTTTCACTTCCAAGAGCCGTCACGGGCTTTTACCTTGGACTTGAAATTCCGCAAATCAGAAGTGGATAAGGCGCAGGTTTTGGCGGCGCTCAAGCAGGTGGTCGCTGTCCTTGAGCAGGAGCTTGCAGAGCAAGGCGGGTAGAGGGGTGGTTTAGGGCCAGAGTTTGGACGGTTGTTGGGGGCACCGCCAAGGGGAGTAGAATTACTGCTTGGTTGGCTTGTGCTTGGCTTGTTTGGCGCTGGCCTGAAGGGCTTTGCGGTGTTGCTTGACAAGCCAGCGGGCGAAACGGTCAAGGTAGGGAAGAAGTGGCCGCATAAGGCGCATGCGAAAGCTAGTATCCTGTGCGCGGAGTGCTTCCAGTCCTTTGCGGACGTACTCTCGGATGACAGGTTCGTATTCAGTTTTCTTCCTGCCATGTGAAAAGTTGAAGTGGTAGTGCTGCCCCATCAAAGCAAGAAGGGTATGGGTGAGGTTAGCCCGTAGGGTTCGGCGGGCGATCAGGCGCCGCCACCAACCTTCTTGTTCGAGTAGTGGGGCAAGAGCAATCTCAAACCAAGCCCCTGAAGATGGGGTTTTGGGATGATAGAGGAGCGGTAACTTGTCCCGTTTGTCGGCGGGGATGCTGCGGTCTTCAATGCGGTCTACGAAGACCACCCGGGTAATGCCAAGGGTGTGGTTGCGTGGCAGAGCAGCAAAGGTGGTCTGGACAAGTTCTTCCAGGTTGAGTTTGATGTTGTACGTGGTGCGATTTTCGATCTTCATTGCTGTCTGAGATCGGGCAAAAGGCCAGGAAGGTATGGCCGAAGTGTTCTTGGTGAGAGTAAACCGCAACTAGCTACAGCAGGCAACTACCTGCAGGTAGGGGAGAAGGAGCGATGGCACGGGACCTCATCCAAGAGTTTCTGGACTACTTGCAAGTTGAACGCGGGCTATCATCCAACACGTTAGAAGCATACAGGCGCGACATGGCAAAGTTGGCGCGCTTTGCCGCGGCACGGCAAAAAGAGCCGCTCACTCTTGAGCGGAGTGACATTACGGCCTTTGTAGAAGCCCTGTTCAAAGATGGCCTTGATGCCCGTTCGGTTGAACGGGCGCTGACGGTAGTACGCAATTTCTACAGGTTTTTGGTGCTTGATGGGCATCGGCGAACTGACCCGACAGCCTCACTTGTCCCGCCCCGGAGTTGGCAGACTCTGCCTAAGTTTCTTACGCCGGAGGAAGTCGAACGACTCCTTCAGCAGCCTGACATTACAACGGAAGCCGGGGCGCGTGACCGGGCCATCTTGGAGTTGCTGTATGCCACGGGGTTGCGGGTCTCCGAGCTGTGCAACCTCAAGATGGGGGACGTCAACCGGGATGCTGGCTATTTGGTCTGCTTGGGCAAGGGGAGCAAGGAGCGCCTAGTGCCGATTGGCCGTTCGGCGCTAGAGGCTTTAGCACGGCACTTACGCTTTCGTGCTGTGTACCGGGCTGGAACGGCAAGTCCATACCTTTTTTTGACGGCGCGTGGAAAGCCTATCACCCGCCAGTTTTGCTGGAAGATGGTTTCTGAGTACGGGCGACAGGCCGGACTTGGGACAGTGACGCCGCACATGATTCGGCACACATTTGCTACCCATTTGCTTGAACACGGTGCTGACCTACGTTCTGTGCAGATGCTGCTTGGGCATGCCGACCTCACCACAACCCAAAACTACACCCATGTCACGACCGAGCGTCTCCGGGAAACATACCGGAGGTTTCATCCCCGCTCTTGACAAGGGACTTGCCGCCGGCGTTTGTGTGCAATGCTTTAGGTCTGCTGCGCTGTGGCTATCAGGAGTTAGGCTACTGCCCTCGTGAAAGCAAGTGCGATATGTAAACAATGCCAAACAGAGTCCCCAGCCCGAGGATGAAAAAGCCAAGGACGGAGATAATTTGGCCAATGACGTTCCACATAGCAGCCTCATAGCGATCTGGTAGTTGGGTGGACGCATAAGTAATGTACTTTGTTTGTGGGGCGTCCACAATTTGATTCTGACGGGGAACAAGATGATGCAAACGTTGATCCTAGCTGGCGGGAAGGGAACACGCCTGCGCCCACTGACGCTGCACACACCTAAACCGGTTGTGCCGATTGCTAACCGGCCGTTTATTTACTACCAGCTTGATTTGCTGCGCCCCCTTAATACGGATGGGAGAATGGAGGTTTTACTGAGCCTATCGTACCAACCGCGCAAAATCGAGGAAGTGCTCAACACCGAAGCGCTGCGAGGCATTGTGGTGCAGCCAGTAGTTGAGCCCCAGCCATTGGGTACGGCTGGGGCGATGCGTTATGTGCGGTCGCGGATCAAGGGGACGCTGCTTGTTCTCAACGGTGACATTTTGACAGACATTGACCTACGTCCGGTGCTCCAGCGCCACCGGATGCGCCAAGCAGCGGCAACTTTGGTGTTGGTCAAGGTTGCTGATACCCGGGCGTATGGTGTGGTTGAGCTTGATGCTGAAGGACGGATTCAACAGTTTTACGAAAAGCCAGCTCCTGGGGTGACCCCATCCACTTTGGTCAACGCTGGGATCTACTTGCTTGAGCCCGAGGTGCTCGATCTCATTCCGGAAGGCCGAGAGTATTCCTTCGAGCACGATCTGTTTCCACGCTTGCTCGCCTCTGGTCTGCCCGTGTACGGGGAGGTGACCGATGCTTACTGGATAGACATTGGTACGCCGGAGCGCTACCGCCAGGCTAACGCCGACATATTGCAGGGGAAGTTGCGGCGCTATCCGCCGGAGGCATCGCCGGAGCTGACGGAGGAAGGCTCAGTGATTGGGGAAGAAGTTGTCCTCAGGCGAGGGGTGGCCGTGGTGCGTTCGGTGATTGGCGCCAACTGTTATCTGGAAGATGGGGTTCATGTGGTGGACAGCGTGGTCATGGCGGGTTCGCGGATTGCCGAAGGGGCAGTGGTTCGGGCATCCATTCTGGGGCGTGGTGTGCATGTTGGTGCCAACAGTGTGTTGGACAATGTTGTGCTAGGGGACAAGTCCGTGGTGACGGATTTCTCCCGTTTGGGTTGAGGCAGGGCCGGGAGAAGATGGGGAAGCTGCCGTCAGGCGTGCCAGCGCAAAGCGTCCGGCAGCACCCAGAAGCTCTAGTGTATAGCCTGCAGATTCCAAGGCTGCTTGTTCCTGCCGTGGAAACACAATGAGAAGGGTGGGGCGGTGGGCAACTGTAGCGGCAAGGGCAGCCAGGTCAGGTAGCTGGTTTGGTTCGCGGGCAGCATCACAGCAACTGGTGTGGTGTGGGGCATAAAATACTGGCGCGTATTCCCGGCAGCGAAAGAAAAACACTAGCTCGTAGGGCCGCGCTTGGTGAGCAAGCAGAAGCGCCAAGGGTTTGGTGGAGACATAGGGTTCGAGAAGAGGAAACTGAGCAGTTGTCCACAGAACAAGAACTAACTGGGCGAGGATCAGGCGAGACAGGCCCAGGAGCCGCTGATGGGTGTAGATGGCACTTAGGCCGAGACCCATCACCATAGCTCCCCACAAAAGGAGTTTTGAACCAGCTAAGGTATTTTCCGGCAGCAGTTTGTACATGGCAGATTGAAGCCCGATATAAAGGGCGATCTGGCTAAAGGAAGCAATGCTTACCCAGTACACGTGCTGGCGGTCAGAAAGGCAGTGTGCGCCGTAGGCGGCCATCAAAGCCGCAAAGGGGACTGCCGGCAGGATGTAGCCAGGCAGCTTAGAGCCAGAGACGCTGAAAAAGAGCAAAGGGGTGGCAAACCCACACAAAGCCAGAGTGATCAGTCTTTTATCGCTTTCGGTGAATGTACTTTCTAATGGTGCTTGCCCAGGCTGATGCGGTTGTTTCCACCAGTGGTACAGCCCGGCGATCAACCAGTGGCTCCACGGCAGCAACCCAACTAAGAGAATGGGAAGGTAGTAGTACACCGGGCCAGGATGCCGGAAACGGTTTGAAGTGAACCGCTGGAAGTGATGGGCAATAAAGAATTCTTCGATGAAGGGCCACCCATGGGTGGCAATAACGGGGACATACCAGATGCCGGCAACGGCCAGCATCAGCAGACTGCCGGTTACCGGGCGCAGGTGGTGAAGGGTTGCCCGGGGATGCCGCCGTAGGTCCGGTGTGAGCAGGATGTACAACAGCAGGCTTCCTAGCGGTAGGACGATTCCGACGAGACCTTTAGCCAGCAGGCCAAGGCCAAGCGCTCCATAAGCCAGATAGCCTAGGAAGCGGGCTTGCCGTAGGTGCTGTTGGCGGGCCGCTTCGAAGCTAAGGTGGAAGGTAAGGGTCGAGGCTGTAATAGCAAGTGTGAGAATCGCTTCAAAAGTGGCGGCCCTTGCAAAAGCCAGCATAAGAGGGGTGGTGGTGGCAATGACGGCGGCCATCGGCCCAAGCGGAGGACGTAAGCAGGCGAGCATGGCCACGGTAAGAGTCGCGGCAACGGCAGAAGGAAGGCGTGCGCTCCACTCATTGAAGCCAATAAGCTGGAAGTTGAGTCCTATGAGCCAGTACAGTAGGGCTGGTTTTTCAAACCAGGGCGTGCCCCCAAGGGTTGGAGTAAGCCAGTCGCCGCGCTGCCACATTTCACGCGCAACTCGGGCGTAGCGCGGTTCATCCGGGCCGACAAGGCCGAGGTTACCAAGCTGCCAGAAAAAGGCGATACTACAAACCAATAGCAGGCTGGCAATGCCGGAGAAGGTGTAAGGTCGGCGTGCCATCAAAACCGGTTTCCTTAGCGCATGTTGTCCTGCAAAGCCAGTCCCCTGCGGCTTTCACTTCTGAAAAGAGACAGACAGCCTGCGCCGGCTTGGTCAGAACGGAACGGCATCGTCCTCGGCGGGAATGGACGGAAGGTCTTTCTCCGGCTTTGCTTCGGGCTCCTGACCGGCTTCACTTGATTCCTCGCTGCTGCGGCTACCCATCAGGTGCATGTCAGTAGCGGTGACTTCAAGCGAGGTTCGCCGAGTGCCTTCGTGATCCGTCCATTCCCGGATGGCAAGCCGTCCTTCGATGTAGACCGGACTGCCCTTTTTGAGGTACTTGCTGGCTGTTTCTGCTAGGTTGCGCCAGGTTGTCACCCGAAACCAGGTGGTTGTTTCCGTTGGTTCGCTGTCACCTTGTCCTTTTCTACGTTCAGTCGTAGCGACGGAAAAGGAGCAGACAGGAATCCCCTGGGGGGTATAACGCAGTTCTGGGTCACGTCCAAGGTGGCCGTAGATGATAATCTTGTGGAACGACATGGCGGCTAATTGTCCTGTTGGCTGGGAGCAGGTTGGTGGTGCAGATGGGTTTCAAAGAAGCGCAAGACGCGATGCCAAGCGTCGTAAGCTGCATCAGGGTTATAGACTTCGGGGCGGGTATCGTTGAAGAAGGCATGGTCAGTGTCGGGATAGGTCTCAAAGTCATAGGTTTTTCCGTGTCGGTCAAGTTCCTGTCGCAGGGCTGCCACCGCTTCAGGAGTGACGAAGGCATCCCTTTCAGCAAAGATTCCTAGCACTGGGGCGGACAGGTTGGCGAAGTTAGGTTTGACGTTTGGATGAATACCGTAGAAGTCCACACAGGCGCCGATATCCGGGTTTTCACAGGCGGCGTACAGGGCTAACTGTCCACCCATACAAAAGCCAATGACGCCGACTTTGGGGTAGCCTTGGGTAGAGGGATGTTCGCGGAGTGCTTGGACAACGGCACGCAACTGCTCAGCCGTTTGGGCAATGTTGAGTGCCATCATGAGTTTGCCGGCTTCATCGGGTGAGGTTGTGGACTTACCTTGGTAAAGGTCTGGGGCAAAGGCCGTGTAGCCAGCTTCTGCAAGCCGGTCGGCAACGGCTTCAATATGCGGCACAAGGCCCCACCACTCCTGAAGGACAATAACGCCGGGGCCAGGTGCAGCCGGAAGGCTCAAGTAGCCCGCTACACTGAGGTTGTGTGCCGTAAGGTGAGTACGTTGTCCAGCCATAGAGACCTCCGTAGGACGTTATGGATTCCGCGGGTAGGATTTGCGCGGGGACGGGTCGTTTCAGTGGCGCCTGCCAGAAGCAGCACCCTTAGTCGGCAATCTGTGCTTTTTGAAGCCGCCCACTGAAATCAATGTAAAGGGTTTTCCATTCGGAGAAAATCTCGAGCGCTTGCAATCCACCCTCCCGGTGGCCATTGCCGGTACCTTTGATGCCGCCGAACGGCAAGTGAACCTCTGCGCCGATGGTCGGGGCATTGACGTAGCAAATACCGGTTTCAAGGTCGCGCATAGCATGAAAGGCACGGTTGATATTGCTGGTGTAGATGGAGGCAGAAAGCCCATAGCCGACGCCGTTGGCAATGGTGATAGCCTCTTCAAAATCTTGGCAAGGGATAATCGCTGTGACGGGTCCGAAGATTTCTTCCTGGGCTATGACCATTTGGGGAGAGACATCCCCGAAGACGGTTGGGGCAATGAAGTAGCCATGGGCTAAGTCGCCTGTGGTGAGGCGGGTGCCGCCACAGAGCAGTTTGGCTTTGTCTTGGGTTTGTCCAATCTCGATGTAGTGGAGCACACGTTCGAGCTGGTCTTGGTTGATGACAGGGCCGACTTCACTGGCCGGGTCAAGGCCGGGGCCGACCCGTAGCGCCTGGGTACGTTCGACGAGCATCTGCGTGAACTTTTTGATGACTTTCTTGTGGACGATAAGACGCGATGCCGCCGTACACCGCTGGCCGGTTGTCCCAAAGGCTCCCCAGACGGCACCTTCCACGGCGAGTTCGAGATTGGCGTCGTCAAGGACAATAATGGCGTTTTTCCCACCCATTTCAAGACTACATTTCTTGCCCTTTTCGGCAGCCTGGGTGGCGATGAGCCGCCCAACTTGGGTTGAGCCGGTGAAGGAGACAAGGCGGACGGTGGGATGTGTCACCAAGGGCGCACCAGCCATTTCTCCGTAACCGGTCACAAGGTTGATGACGCCCGGGGGCAGTCCGGCTTCTTCAAAGGCTTTGACAAAGCGGTATGCCGACAGGGGGGTATCTTCGGCCGGCTTGAGAACCACGGTGTTGCCACACAAGATAGCCGGTAGAACTTTCCAGGAGGGGATGGCAATAGGGAAGTTCCAGGGGGTGATGAGGCCGCAGACGCCGATGGGATCGCGGACGGTCATAGCGAACTTGTTAGGTAACTCCGAGGTGGTCGTTTGGCCATAGAGCCGCCGCCCTTCACCGGCCACAAAGTAGGCCATGTCAATGGCTTCCTGGGTGTCACCACGGGCTTCTTTGAGCACTTTGCCCATCTCGCGCGTCATGTCGCGCGAGATAGCTTCTTTGTCCCGGACGAGAATCTCACCAACCCGAAAGATGTATTCGGCACGTTTGGGCGGTGGGACCGACCGCCAGCGGGGGTAGGCTTCGGCTGCCGCTGCCACGGCAGCTTCGATGTCTTCGGCAGCAGAACGGGGAAAGTAGCCGATGATGTCGCGAGTATCAGCAGGGTTATAGTTGGCAAAGAATTCGCCGCTTTGGGAAGGAACCCAAGCCCCTCGAATGTAGTTAGCATAGGTTGGAGGGGAGGTGGCTTCCTTTTTCGCATTGGTTACCTTGGCTGTTTTCTTGGCGGGTGTGGACATGGGGAGAGACCTCACAGCAGTAGGGTGAGCGGGTCAGTTTGTTGCTGTGGGTTTACCGATGATGTGGCAGCCTGTGCAAGCGAATTTTTCATCGAGCCATTTTTGCGGGTGGGTTGGCGTAATGCGGTGGGCGACAGCAGCTCCACGTTGCGGGTCATGGCAACTGAGGCATTGCCCACGCCGTTCACGGACGGGCAGGTCAGGTTTCTGGCGGGACACATCACAGGCAGTCGGGACGGGACGGGGGCGTTTGCCGGTGTGGGAAAGATAGGCAAGCCCGGCAACAACGAGGGTGACGACCGCAATAAAGAACACATCGTGCCGTTGGAAGCGAAAAGTCATCACTTTTCACCTCAAAAGCAGGTGAGAGTGCTTGAGGGAGGTCTGGCCGGTAGGGGGTTCAGTCCGGGAGAGACCTTATGTGTAGTCATCCAAAAAAGCGCAGTACTGAGCAAGGCAGCTTGGCAACGACCGCGCAGAGGCGGTGGCTTCCCTGTGGGTGGGCGGTGGAAACCGCCTGGCTAGGGTAGTTTGACAGAAGGGAGGTAGCAAGTCATGAGCCAATAGCCATTGGCGGGGCTAGAGGAGGCGTGGGGCGCGAGACCGCGCCCCACAGGGCAGGGATTACTGGCGATCGCGCGGGACAACGAGGAACAAGTTGGTGCCGCCACGGAAAATGCGCAGCAGGACTTCGCCTTGGCTTTGGCGAACGGCGGCGTCGAACTCTGCGACACTACTAACTGGTTGTTGATTGACCTGAAGGATGATGTCCTCCCGCTGGAGTCCGGCTTCGGCGGCTGGACTATCCGGTTGGACTTCCCGGACGATAACTCCGCTTTTGAGGTTAAGACGGCTGCGGAGGGCAGGCGACAGTTCTCCGACCAGCACACCGGGCAGCGCTGCTCCGGAGGGGACATTGGCAGGAGGACGATAGCCTGGGTCGGTGGCTAAGGGTTGGTCTTCGGGAAGTTCACCGAGTTTAGCGGTGACCTCACGGGGTGTTTTGTTGCGGAGAATCTTGAGTTGGACGGTGGTTCCTGGTGGAGTTTGGGCAACCGTCAGGCGCAGCGTGCGGAGGTCGCGGACAGGCTGTCCGTTGAATTCCAGAATGACATCTCCGGGCTGCAGGCCAGCGCGGCTGGCCGGGCTATCGGCGGCAACGTCTGTGATGACGACGCCTCGGTTGCCAGTAACGCCGAACTGTTTGGCGAGGGCGTCATTGAGGTCCTGCAGGGTAACGCCTAGGTAACCGCGGACGACACGCCCCTTGGTGATGAGCTGCTCCATAACCAGCCGAGCCATGTTGATCGGCACAGCAAAGCCAATGCCCTGGTTGCCTTGGGCGCCACGGGCAATGATCGCCGTATTGATACCGATGAGCTTGCCTTGGAGATTGACAAGTGCGCCGCCGGAGTTGCCGGGGTTGATGGCGGCATCAGTTTGGATAAAGTCTTCGTAGGCTTCGATACCGAGGTTGCCGCGTCCTAGGGCGCTGATGATGCCGAAGGTGACGGTTTGACCGAGGCCGAAGGGGTTGCCAATGGCCAGAACAAAGTCACCGACTTCAAGTTGGTTGGAGTCGCCCAGGGGGATTGCCGGCAGGTTTTTTTCATCTACTTTGAGAACGGCAATATCCGTTTTGGGGTCGGTTCCAACAAGGCTGGCTTTGAGGCTACGGCCGTCGGTGAAGGTGACTTTGATGTCACTGGCGCCATCCACAACGTGGTGGTTGGTTAGGAGGTAGCCGTCAGGGCTGACGACGACGCCGGAGCCGAGGCTGTTGGCCGGACGCTGCTGGGGTAGGGGGCCGAAGATGTCGGGGAAGAAGGGCCAGCCAAAGCCGGGGTCGAGCTGGGCGCGGGTGGTTTTGGTGGTGGAGATGTTGACAACGGCCGGGAGCGTGGCTTTGACAACGGGCGCAAGGCCTGGGATGAGAGGGCTGTCGGAGACGGTGCGGCGATCCGGTGGTGGAGGTGGAGCAGTGTCATGTGGGGAGCCTTTGGAAAGCAGCCAGCGGGCAGCGGCTGTGCCTCCGACGCCGCCGATTAGCGCGGTGAAGGTGAGGAGTCCAATGGCGAGCCAGGTTTTGATGTGCAGGGTATGGTGCGCGAGGGCAGTGAGGGTGGGTTTCGAGACAATTGTCTGATAATGAAGCATACGTGACATATCTCCTCTATCTCTGGTAGACCTTGCAAGGATGAGTCTGGTGTGTAGGCCAAGGGCTGGCAAGGGCACCTCCACAGTCCATTGTCCAAACGACCCGAGGTTAGAAAAGTTCCACCGCCCCGGCCGGGGCGAGAGAAGAGGGAAGAGGTTCGGCAAGGGGAGCTTCAAAGACCCGTTGAAAGAGGGTTTCCACGTGGCGGAGGTAGTATGTGAGGTCACAGCGGCGGCGAATCTCCTCTGGGGAGAGGATCTGCTGAACTTCTGCATCCTGGCTGGCTAAGTTGATGAAGTCACGGCCTTCATCCCAGGCCTGCAGGGCAAGCCGCTGAACGATAGCGTAAGCAGCTTCTCGGGTTAAGCCGCGTTGGACAAGCGCCAGCAAAAGAGCGCCAGAAAAGATGACGCCGTGTGAACTGTCGAGGTGGGCGCGCATGCGATTGGCGTCCACGACGAGGTGGGTGATGAGATCGGTACATTTGGCCAGCATGTAGTCGGTCAGAATACAGCTATCTGGCAAAATGATGCGTTCGACACTGGAGTGTGAGATGTCACGTTCGTGCCAGAGGGCAATGTTTTCGAGGGCAGCCTGGGCATTGGCGCGCAGCACACGGGCTAGCCCGCAGAGTTGTTCAGAGACAATTGGGTTGCGCTTGTGGGGCATTGCCGAAGAGCCCTTTTGGCCGGGGCTGAAGGCTTCCCGGACTTCCTGGACTTCTGTTCGTTGCAGGTGGCGGATTTCAAGGGCAATTTTTTCGATTTCGGCGCCGATGAGCGCTAGTGTCAGGAGCAGTTCGGCGTGGTGGTCGCGTTGGATCACCTGAGTGGCAATGGGGGCGGGACGGAGGCCAAGTCGGGCGCAGACCCGGGCTTCAATCTCTGGGTCAAGGTGGGCAAAAGTGCCGACAGCTCCGGACAGTTTGCCCACGGCGACGGTATGACGGGCTTGCTGGAGGCGGCGCCGGTGGCGTTGCAGATCGGCGTAGTACAGGGCCAGAACGAGTCCAAAGGTGGTTGGTTCGGCGTGGACGCCGTGGGTGCGTCCGATCATGACCGTGTGGCGGTGTTCGTAGGCGCGGGCTTTGATGGCTTCGGCAAGGGCGTCAAGGCGACGCAGGAGCAGATCGCAGGCATCGCGCATGAGGATAGCGTTGGCGGTATCCACGACATCGGAGGAGGTCAGCCCGAAGTGGAGGTAGCGGGCCGCAGGGCCAATCTGCTCGGCGAGGGCGGTTGTAAAAGCGATGACGTCGTGGCGAGTAGTTTGTTCGATTTCAGCAATGCGCGCGACGGTAAACCGTGCTTTGGAGCGGATCTCAGCGTAGGCTTCGGCTGGGATAAGACCCATTTCGGCCTGGACTTCACACACGGTGAGTTCGACGGCTAACCAGGTGGTGAAGCGTCGTTCGTCGCTCCACAAGGCGGTCATTTCAGGCAGGGCGTAGCGTGCAATCATGGGTTGAGGCAGGGTTCAAACTGGCAAAGACGTTCGCGAATGAGGGACGGAATGGGCTGGGCAGTACGGGTTTTGGGGTTGGCGCAGACGTAGATTAGCTCACCTTCGGTGAGGTGGGTTTCCTGGCGGTAAATGGCTAAGGTGTACGTCATGCTGGTGTGTCCGATCCGGGTACAGCACACACAGATGTCAATGAGGTCGTCAAAATAGGCTGGGGCATGGTAGGTGATGGTCGCTTTGCGGAGAAAGAGGTCGGTGTCAGCAGTGGTGAAGTCACGGGGGTAAACAAGGCCAGCAGCGCGCCAGTACTCGGTAATACCGACATCGAAGTACGTCATGTAGTGGCCGTTGAAGACAATTCCCTGGGCATCTACTTCGGCCCAGCGGATGCGCAGGGGGTAGGCGAAGGTGAATTGTGTACGGGGGAGCAGCGGCGAGGGGTTAGGCATAGGGCAGCAGCTCACAGGGTATACCAGGTGGAGAATCCGGTCGGCGGGGCAACGGTGACGACGGATTCCCATGATGACCGGGCGGGATAATGCTCGGCAAGGGCCGTGAGCGCGGCGAGGCGGGCAAGGTCTGGGTGGTTGTTGTGTTGGCTGAGGTGGGCGAGGATGATGTGGTCTGCTGTGCCGTCAAATTCTTCGCGCAGAAAGCGTGCCATGTCGTCGTTGGAGAGATGACCAAGGCGGCTACTGATGCGTTGTTTGAGTTCCCAGGGGTAGGGGCTGGTGCGGAGGAGGTCACGGTCGTAGTTGGCCTCGAGGACAAGGGCTTGGCAGTGTCTGAGGTGGTAGGTAAGGTGAGGTGGGAGGTAGCCCAAGTCGGTGACGATGGCGAGTTTAGTTCCTGCAGCCGTAGCCGTGAAGATCACGGGTTCGGCTGCATCGTGGGGGACGGCGATGGGGGTCAGGGTTAGATCACCGATGACGACAGGCTGTTCAGGGATGAGGGGGTCTGCCCATGGAATAGCCGCTATGTCCTTGGCTTTGAGGCGCAGTTGCTGGCGGGTGGCTGGGGCAATGAAGACGGGCAGGGACAGGTGGCGGGACAGGACCGAAAGTCCACTGACGTGGTCGGTGTGTTCGTGGGTGATGAAGAGGGCGGCGAGGCGGGCCGGGTTGAAGCCAAGGGCCGTCATGCGGTAGAGCAGGGTACGGGCAGGCAGTCCGGCATCAATGAGGACGGCAGTGCGCACGGTTTCGATGAGGGTGGCGTTGCCAGTACTGCCACTGGCAAGGAGAGTGAAGCGCATTGGGGGAGAGGTTTCAAGAAATCACTTGAACTGTTGAACGTGGAACGTGGCGGGGGACGATAAGCCAGTCGGGGCGGAGTTGGGAGCGTCCGAGGTTGCCAAGGGCAAATCCCGAAAAGGTTTGTCCGGCAAAGAGCATGTGGGCTAAGTGCTGGAGTTGGGCGCGGGTGACGCTACGGATTTCCTCTTCTAGGTCTTCATTGTTGAAGATTCGTCCAAAGGTGATTTCTTGGTAGCCATCTTGGTTGGCACGGACACTGCTGGTGTCGTGGCCAAGGAGAAGGCTGGTCAGGTGTTGGGCTTTCGCCAGTTCGACTTCTTCTTCGGTAAGGTGTCCGTTGGCGAGGTTGGCCACTTCGGTGAGGATGGCTTGGACGGTGCGTTTGAGGTTACGGGGTGCGACGGCGGCGTAGATGAGGAAGACGCCGACATCGCTGTAGGCCATGGCATCGGCGTAGATGTTGTAGGCGAGGCCGGCTTCTTCACGGATACGGAGAAAGAGGCGGGAGCTGAGGCCGCCGCCAAGGAGGGTTGCCAGCAGGGCCGAAGCTGTGCGGTGGGGTGAGTGGAGGGAGGGGGCCGGAAGACCGAGAAGGAGGTGGACTTGCTCGGTGTCACGGTGTTGGTTGAGGCAGAACGTCGGCGCGCCGACACAGGGCTCAAATGCTTGATATTGCTTGACTTGGTTGGGATCAATTGGTTTTTTTTCGGCAAAGCTGGCGCGACAGTGTTCCAGAACGAGCGCAGGGTCAACGTGGCCTGCCACGGAGATGACCAGGTGCTGGGGGTGGTAGGCCAGCTGATGAAAACGTCGGAGGTCGTCTGGGGTAAGGCGGCGCAGGGTGCGGGGAGTTCCTTCGATGGGACGACCAAGTGCGTGCCGGGGAAAGAAGTGCGCCAAGAAGCACTCGAAGACCAACTCCTCGGGGTTGTCGGCAATCATTTTGATTTCTTCGAGGATGACGTTGCGTTCCCGGCGGAATTCGGTTTCATCAAAACGAGGTGCGCACAGCAGGTCGGTTAGCAGGTCAAGGGCCTGGGGCAGGTACATGTCCACGGTTTGGATGTGGTAGTTGACCCCTTCCATCATAGTGGCGGCTTCGATTTGTCCTCCTAGCCGGTCACTTTCGATGGCGATCTGGTGGGTGGTGCGGCGTTGAGTGCCCTTAAACAGCATGTGTTCGACAAAGTGACTGATGCCGTTATAGGCAGCTGGTTCGTGACGCGCACCAATGCGGCTCCAGGCAGAGATGGCTACAGAGCGCACGGCAGCCATGGGTTCGACAATAACGGTCAAGCCGTTAGGAAGACGGGTACGGCGCCAGCCTGCCCGTCGGGAACGACGGCGGCGAGGATGGGTCAGGTGGGCCGGGATGTAGGGTTGGGGTGGAGGCGGGGTGGTTTCTGGGGTTGGGGTAGGCGGAATGGACTTTTTCACAGTGGCCTAGCAGAGGGAGTTGTGCTGCAGGATGCTAAAGCGCAATGGTATTGGGTTTGGTCAAAGCAAGACGGACGATGGTGCCTGCGGGGAGACGGATGTCATTGCCAGGGGTAAGCAGGACACCGCCAAGGGCACCGCCGCCAAGGACTCCGGCTGCCGCCGGGCCAGAGCCGCCGGACAGAACAATCATACTGGAACCAATGCCGCCCAACCAACCGCCGTTGATGGTGTTTTGGACAGTACGCCGCCCGCTGAGTCCGCCGGAGACCGTCCCACTGCGGTCAGCGTACAGGCGGGCTTCATTGCCTACGTCATCAATTGAGACAACCACCGCCGCTAAGGGTTGGTGGCCGAGGTCAGTGACAAGCGTATCAAAGACCATCTGGAGGCGGGCTGCCCGCTGGGGCCTTTTGGCCCGCGAGAGGTTAGCAATTGTGCCCCGAACTTCTGTCCCGCGTGGGAGAACCAGCGTCCCATCATTGAGCCGGACCGACTCTTTGAGTTGGGCGATGACTTCATCGCCGGGGGTGTTGATGCGGGTGTGGACCGGTGTCAGCAACTCGAGCACGAGGGGAGTTCCGGCAGGGAGGGTAACGCGGTTGGCCGGGGTGGGGGTCACGGTGCGCGGACGGCTTGGCGGATCGTTGGGTGTTTGCGCCGGTGCTGGCAGGTTTCCGCTGACCGGTCCGAGAAGGAGGCCCCAGGCCAGAGCTGCGGCCAGCAGGTAGCGTTGGTTAGCTTTCATGCAGTACGCCGTGGGACGTAGGCGAGGCAAGGGTTTGGGAAGACGAGCAAGGTCAACCATGGCGCAAGAACTCCCGAAGACTACCCAGTTTGATTTTGAAGAGTTTTTGTTCTTCCTGCGAACAGAAGGGCATCAGGTCAGCAATCAAGGCTTCGTAGAAGGTTTCTGAGTTGAAGGCTTTCAAAACCCGTGCTTGTTCAGCGTGGTGAATATTTTGCAAAGCAGTAAGGAGCATTTCGTTGAGGGGACGGTTTCGTGCGCTGGCTTGATTATAGGCCCAACCAGCGACGATTTCAGCTACTCGCTCCCGGGGGAGGGCAAAAGGCGGCTCGGTGCGGAGCAGCATGGAGAGAGCATCGCTCACAACGAGCGGTGGTTTTTGGCCGTCGAGGTAGGCCAGAAAGTCATCAATGGCAGCATCAACCTCAGGGTTACCGGTGGGTTTGACGGGGTTTGGCACACGGGTTGGGGAAGACGGAGGGGGCGTAGCCGAGGTATTGGTGGTGGCTGTTGGGGAAGTGGAAACTGGGAAACGTTGGGCATGGAGGGCTTGATGGCGGAGGTACTCAAAGCTTTGGACAACGTGCCGGAAGGCGTCTTCGATTTCGCGGCGCAGCGGGACAGGGGCTGTCAGAAAACGGTCAGGGTGAAACTGATTGGCTAGCTGGAGGTAGGCGAGGTTGATGTTTTCTAGGGAGGCGCCGGCGGGGACGTTGAGGATGAGGTAGGGGTTGTTGGTACGGATGCGAGTCCAAAGGGCATCGAGGTGGGAGCGGAGGGCTGCGTAGTCTGGGCTATAAGAAAACTGTGCCTGCGAGGCCATAGCCGAAGCTGCGAGGGGGAGGGTGAACCGGGGGGCTGCTGGTACTTCAAACTTGCCGGTATCGTGGGAAAGGGTTGGGGGATCGGTTTGCTCGAGGACGCCGGCTGAGATGAGTCCGAAGATGGCCTTGAGGGTAACAAGTGGTGGTGTTGAGGCCGCCACAAGGATGTGGAGCAGGTCGAGCGGTTGGGTAATGAGTTCGAGGAGCTGGCGCTCGGCGGGTTTGAGCGTCATGGTTTGCACCCGAAGAAGTGGGGAAGAAGAGGGGGCGATGAGGCGATTGAGGTCTCCGAGACCGCGCCGGATGATGGCGAAGTCTTCGATGCGGCGGACACCTTCAAGGATGATATTGGCTGTGGTGAGTTTGAGTTTGAGCTCTTCAGCAACCCGTTGTTCTCCGGGGATGAACTCAAACATACCGGTTGTCCAGTTGAAGACGGAGTAGATGATGTCGAGGACTTGGAAGGTAATGTTGGTGATGAGGTCGCGTTCGGACATTAGTCCGGCTTCGACCAGGGCCTGTCCGAAGCGTTTGCCTTCGCGTGCCTGGGCAAGGATGCGGTCGAAATCGGCCTGGGTGATCAGGCCCTGCCGGAGGAGGGTCATGCCGATGCGGTCAGTGGGCTGGTTGCTGGCGGCGAAGACGATGTTGCCGGTTTCAAAGTAGATTTGTTTTTGTTCATCGCCACGCGAGAGCAGGAGTTCGCCAGTAAAGCGTTCACTGTAGGCGCGCCGGAGCAGGTCTGGCACGCCGATAGTGGTGAGGTATCCGATGGTAGGTGGTGGGGGCTGGGCTGTTGGATGGGAGTGCAAAGGTGCGGGTTGGGTTGATTTGAGCATGGGTACCGCTTCCTTTTTGGCAGGTTTTTTGGGGGTCATCATACTCAGCTTTTGAGAGGGGGGCTACTCTTTGGGCTAGTCTTTTGTTTGGGGGGCAGGTGGTGGCGGGCAATCTCAAAAAGGTACTGTTGGGCAAGGCCAGCGCAGGGGCCGAAAGCATCGGCTGCTAGGGCAGCGAGGTAGCGGTTTGTGGGTTGGGGGGCTGGTGGGGGTGGCCAGCCGAGCAAGAGCAGGAGGGCGCGCCGGACCCAGACATCAATGGGGAAGGCTTCCCAGCGGTGGAAGCCAAAGAGGAGGATGCATTCCGCGACCTTTGGGCCGACGCCGGGGAGGGTGAGGAGGTGGTGGCGGAGGGCTGGGGTTGGGAGCGAGGCAGCAGTTTCCCAGAAGGGGAGGTGGCGGGCGATGTGGCGGGCGAGGTGGTAGAGGTAGCGGTCGCGGTAGCCGACGCGACAGACATGGCGGAGGGTGGTTGGGGTAGCAGTGGCGAGGGCGGCTGGGGTGGGGAAGGCAGCGGCAGTGGGGGAGATAGGTTGACCAAACGTGCGACTGATAATGCTAATAATTTGACGAATGCGCGGCAGGTGGTTGTTAGCGGAAACTACAAACGACACCATGACTTCAAACCAGGGTTGGCGCAGGAGGCGCAAACCGGCAAGCTGGGACAGAAGGGTAAAGAGGTTGGCAAAGGGAGAAGTAGGGGGTGGTGGTTGGAGAGTATACCAAGGTGATCTTTGGAAATGTTGTCGGTAGTGCTCTTGGAGGGATGTAAGGCGTTCTACGAGCAGGTGGTGGAGGGAAACATAGTCGCGGTCAAGGTCAAAGTAGTCCCAGAGTTGCTGTCGGAGGGTTGCGGTAAGAGGACAGGTGAGAGGATAGGCGTACCAGCCGCCGGAGGAGGTCTGAGAGACGTTGACGACCTGCTCTCCAATGACGCCTTGGTAGGTAGGTTGGGTTGGGCTTTTGACCCAGCGGAAAGCCTGTCCGCCGCAGAGGGTCAGATCGGGGTTGAAATTGGCGGGAAGGGGGACAGTGTTTTGGAGAGCAGGGGGAGTCAGTCGTTGTGGGTTAGGGGCTGCGGAAGACATCGCTACTGAGTTGGGGAGGTAATTGGATGTCGGTAAAGGTGAGGGTCGTTGTGCGTCCGCCCTGCACGCTACGGATAACACGGTGGGGCAACCAAATGTCATTGACCAATCGGAAGTCTTCGTAGCGTTCCTCGATGAAGAGCATTTGCCCAAGGGCCGTTGGTAGCTGATAGACGCACTTTTGTGGGCGGCGGGCGGCGAGGTCAATCACAACATCGTAGGTATCACCGTCGCGGTCGGTGACCCGGATGGTTTCTTCTACGCTTCCGTCAGCCATGTGGCGGGAGAAACGAAGGACCTTGTTTTCTGGGGACAGGAGTTGCTGATACAGGCCGACGCCGGCTGCCAGTTTAGCTTGCATCCGGATTTGCTTGAGGAGCTCCGGTTGGGTAATGCGCTCAGTACGTCCATTGGCGCGCTGCCAGAAGGCTTTTTCAACCTGCAGAAAGGTTGAGCTGGTGGGGCTGCCTGGGGAGACTTCAAAGCGGAACCGTTGTTTGCGGCTCCAGAACTGACGGATGGGTTTTGGGTCGGGAACCGAGGTTGGGCTGGTTAAATCGGGGTCAGTTGTGGTTTGAGTGCCAGAGAACTGGGCGGCTGCGATACGTTCAATGTTGGCGCGTCCGCCAAGCGCGCCAACCACGGTGCCAATAAGCGCACGTGCGCGGACAGAAGATGGGGCGCTTGGGGGCAAGTCAACTGCAGGGGATGCGGTTGGAGGGAGCAAAGGAGCAGGGGTGGCGGGAAGCACACTCTTCTGGGCCGCCTTTTGTTCAGTTTGTTTTGGCAGTTTTTGGCTTTCGGCGCCTTTGGCAAGGGTTGGCTGGTTTGATGGCACCGGTGAGGTTTTAGGGGCTGGTGCGGAGGGGGGGCTGTCGGCGGCTGAGGCCTGAGCTTGGGGTGGTTGTTTAGCACTGGTCTTAGGACCTGTTCTGGGGGTGACTTTAGACAGACCGGGCCGGGGGCTAGGGGATTCGCTGCGCTGGGCGGTAGGGTTTGTGTCAGCAGTAGGTGTTGGGCGAGGGGAGTCTACTGGAGTGAGAGGCGCCTGACGTGCGTTGGCCTTTTGGGGAGGTTGCTTGGAGGCTTCTTTTCGGCGGTCTTTGTCCTTCTTAGCGCTTGACTTGGCGTTTGAGGGGGGGGTGGGCAGAGCGGAGATTTGGTTAGGGCGCGCTTCTGCTGTGACTGGATCAGGTGGTGCAGCAGGGGGCAATGGGTTTGTCTCAGGTGTGGGGCGGTTTGTTCTGGCGGTGACCGAGAGGAATTCCTTGTGAACTTCAAGTGAAAAGCGGATAATTTCCTCTATATTCCACAAAAGATTGATCTTATCACGCTGGGAGAGTTGCGGCTCACGGCTTTCGTCACGGGGGTCATAGGTGTTGGCGACAGAGAATACAAGGTCGGGGGTGCGTTTAGGGGTTCGCGTGCCAGCTAGAACCAAGAAGACTTCGCTTTGGACATCGCCACGGATAAAGGCCCGTGAGAATTGTTCTAGAGGAAAGGTTTGGGTGTCGCCGCTATCAAGCCACTCAACTGTCAAGGCCGTTCGGGAAAGCTGGAGACGGACTGGTTGAGGGGCCTTTTTTTCCGTATGCATGAGGAGGGCGACATCCACGGTTCCGTCGGCGTCGAGGATGCGCTTGGCGGTGGCAAGAAAGTTCGGGGTGTCATTGATCCGGAGGTAGGTTTGGGCGAGGAGGTTAAGTGCAGTGAGGTTGCGTGGGGTAACATTCAAAACTTCAAGTAAGGTATTGATTGACTTTGTGTAATCCTTAGCTGAAAAGGATTTTTGCGCTTCAAGGATAGCCGCCTCGAGCAGTTCTTCGTCGCGCTCCAAGGCAATGGGAAGGGTTAGGTGCTGGCCGGCTTGGATTTGGATAATTTGCGTAATCGGGCGGTGCCAGCGGCTGCGGGCTTGGAGGGTATAGACCCCCGGGGCAAGTTCGCGTCTGGCGAAGATGCCGGTTAGGGACACCAGCTCGTTGTACACCGTCACCTCTAGGTTTGGAGTCAGTGGGGTGATGGTCAGGGTACCGACGTTGATTTCAGGTTCAAAGACGACTTCTTGGTTTGTGCGCGGAAGGAGGACAACTCGAAGCTGGCCGTCTTTGTAGCGCGGGCGGTTGCGGATTTCGATAAGGTGCTCACCGGGTTCAAGATCGTTGATTTGGAGAACACCGGTGCTATCTGTGGTGCCATACTGTTTGCCATCTACCAAAACGATGGTGCGGTCGAGTTTAGTGACAACTCGGACGGCAGCTTTAGGTAGGTAAGGTTCAAGCGCCCGCAGCGTCTTTTCCTGAGCACCAAGCAGGCGGAGAGATTCAAAGGTTTGCCGGTCAAAGGTTTCTGAAAAATCAATCCCCCGGTCGCGGATTTCGCCGGCAAGTGCGGTGTCGGGGAAACCATTTTGGATCAGGCGCCGGATTTGTTCGAGGGAGAGAGGTTTGGGGTTGTCTTGAAAGGAGGCTAAAGCAGCCGGTGGGAAGAGCAGCCACGTGGACAAGAAGTAAGCGAACAAAGGCATCATGGCACAGGTTTTAGGGAGATGGCAGTTGCTACGGAGCCGGATCAGGTTGGGGATTGTCGGGTTGCACATTGAGAATTTCAAGGGACTTTTGGATGCGCCGCTTGAGGTCGCGGGCAGCCTGGTTTTTGGGGTCTTGCTTGAGGATAGCATCACATTGCGCAATTGCTTCAGCATATCGGCGCTGTTCGTAAAGAGACTGGGCGCGGCTGAGGGTAGGTTCCTCGGGAACTGGAGGTGGCAGGATTGAGGAACTGCTACTCGGTGGTGTGATCATACGTGGTCCTGGCATGTCGGGGGTGAGGTTGGCAAGGGGAGGACTGGGAGTAAACGTTGGTTTGGTCTCGGAGCGGCTGCTGCTCCAAGTGCCGCGGCGTTGTCCATCTTGCCAAGTGCCGAGCATGTCGCGGTTGGTTGCGGAGAGCTGGCCCTCAAAGATGAGGGTGCGTCCGGTGTCATCTTGGCGTTCGAGGGCCAGGTGCCGGCGGTCAAGGAAGCGGCCGGTCAGGGGGAAAGCGCGCGGGGGCTTAGTTGGGTTCAGAGGTGGTTCTTCCCAGAGGCCGGAAAGGGTGGTGCCGGTTTGCCCAAGGGCCAGGCTAAATTCACTGGCTTTGCCGGTGGTGGATTCTTGCCATGTACCCTTCCAGTAGCCGTTGAGGTCGGGATAAAGGGGGAGGACCAGATGGTGGTCACTTTCAGGCATTTCGACCGTCGTGGTAAGGGGCAGGTAACCCGTGCGCTGAAGCATGATCTGGCGGCTGCCGGTACGAACCCTAGGGATGGTCAAGATACCGGTTTGGGGGTCGGTTTCCCCGACTTGGGTGCCATCAAGCCAGACCGTGGCCATCGGTTCGGAGGCAACGGTGAGGGTAAACCGCGCCGGACGCATGGGGAGGTTGACCTTGATAGGGAAGAAGCTCCGGTTGACACTGACCACTTGTTCTGCGTCGAGGTACTCGGGGTGGGAGAGGCGGATGGTGTGTTGTCCTGGGGGGACAGAGGGCAGCGAGAAGCGGTTGAGTGGATTGGTGGTACCGCAGGGTGTGCCGTCGAGGTAGACCGTGGCACTGGCGACATTGGTCAGGATGATGACGGTGGGCTTGGAGAAGTAGAACAAAGCTGCACCGGTAAGGAGGAGGGCAAGGATGGCACCGAGCCCATAGAGCCATCGGTGGATGGTGCGGCGGCTAGGGAGGGGCGCCTTTTTGGGTGGGGAGGGTTGGGGTGACAGGGCGTGGTGATAGGGAATGGGGCGTTGGGGTTGGGCAGGCATAGATAGGTTTGGAATGACGTTATCTGAACAGAGCTGTGATAAGAGGCAAGGTTTACAATCGTCTGATAATGCTTAGCACAGTACAGGTTATCAAGCTACCTTTGCTGTACTGCACAGTCGTCCATTAAGCCATGAAACCCCTGGAAATCGTCAACGCGCGGGAACACAACCTCAAAAACCTGACCCTCACCATCCCCCCGCAGTCGTTGACCGTGTTGACCGGAATCAGCGGGTCAGGCAAATCTTCCCTCGCTTTCGACACCATCTACGCCGAAAGTCAACGGCGGTACGTCGAGTCCTTTTCAAGCTATGCACGGCAGTTTTTACCACGCCTAGAGCGGCCAGCAGTGGATGCCATCCGTGGACTGAGCCCCTCCATTGGCATCGAGCAAAAGACGACGCATCACCATCCTCGGTCAACCGTTGGCACTGTTACTGAAATCTACGATTACTTGCGTCTGCTCTATGCAGCTATTGGCGTACCCTATTGCCCGAACTGCCGAGTACCTATCCGTGCGCAGTCGCATGAAACCATAGTTGCGTGGGCACTCGCGCAGCCACCTGGTACAAAGCTGATGGTCTTGGCCCCGCTAGCACGCCGGCGCAAGGGAGCTTTCAAAAAGGAGCTAGCAGCAGCGCTGAGGCGAGGCTTTTTCCGCGCACGTATCGACGGCAAACTGGTTGCTTTAGATGAGCAAGAGGTTTGCTTAGACCAAAGAAAGGCCCACGACGTGGAGATTGTCGTTGATCGGCTTGTCATGAAGCCCAACATCGCGGAGCGGGTGCGCAATGCGGTCCAGATTGCCGTTGAACTGGCACAGGGGGCAGTGGTTCTTGCCGTTGAGGGGCAAGAGACATTGTTTTCAGTACGCTTGGCATGTCCTCAATGTGGGTTGAGTTTACCAGCCGTAGAGCCGCGGTTGTTCTCCTTCAACAGCCATTTGGGAGCGTGTCCTACTTGCAGTGGGTTGGGAGAAGTGACAGATGTTGTACCCGAAGCTGTCATTGAAGACCAAGATCAAGCGTTGGGGGCAGTGCGCTTTTGTTTTGCGGATCGGCAGGTTGTGGACACCTTGCATGTCGCTTTGCAGGCTGTAGCACAGCATTATGGCGTGCCGTTGACGACCAAGTTTCGTGCTGCACCATCGGTGCTTCACAGAGCGTTCTTTTACGGGGCAAGAGACGACTTCGTTCAGCCTGACAAAACGGCACTGCAACCACATTGGGGAGGGGTTCTTAGCTATTTTCAGGGATTGTTGCGAGAGCGCCCATCGGCTCAACTTACTGCTGAGCTTAGCCGGGCTCTGAGGAGGCAGGTTTGTTCCAGCTGTCATGGTTCACGGCTTCGCGCAGAAGCGCGGTCAGTGATGGTCAACGGGCAGCCGATCGATGCTGTGACAAAGTTGCCTTTGGCAAAGGTGGTGGGATGGCTACACACTTTGGAGCTCACCGGCCGGGAAAGTTCTGTAGCCGCAGGAATCGTGGCTGAAATTCAATCCCGATTGAACTTTTTGATCGAAGTCGGGCTAGGGTATTTAACCCTTGACCGACCGGCCAGCACTTTATCCGGGGGGGAAATGCAACGCGTTCGCCTTGCGACACAACTTGGCGTTCCCTTGCGGGGGGTGCTCTACATTCTTGATGAACCCAGCATTGGCTTGCATCCGCGGGACAACCAGCGGTTGATTCGATCTCTGGAACGTCTGCGGGACGCCGGTAACACTGTTATTGTCGTTGAGCATGACGAAGAAACCATTCGCCGCGCAGACTGGGTGGTTGATTTGGGTCCAGGCGCGGGTGCACATGGTGGACACCTTGTTGCGATTGGCCCACCAGCTACCCTGAGCCAATGCCCGGCTTCATTGACAGGACAGTACCTTGCCGGGGTTCAGCGGGTTGTTGAACCAAGAACACCCCGGCTACCCCAGGGGCATGTCACTGTGGTCGGAGCAACGCACCACAACCTGCGTGACGTAACCGTCAGGTTTCCGGTTGGGTGTCTCACTGTGGTCACCGGGGTCAGCGGAGCCGGGAAGTCTTCCCTCGTTCTGGATGTTTTGTACCGTGCGTTGGTAGGTCGGAAAATGCCACTTGCACCGCCTCCTGGTGCTCACCGGGCACTGGAGGGAGGCGAATTTTTTGACAAGGTGATTGAGGTTGATCAGTCACCAATTGGGCGCACTCCACGTTCTAATCCGGCGACGTATACCGGGGTGATGACGCCAATTCGCAGTCTATATGCCAGCCTCCCTGAAGCGAAAATGCGCGGTTATCGGGCCGGACGTTTTTCGTTCAATGTGCCTGGGGGGCGCTGTGAAGCGTGCGCTGGTGAAGGGGTCAAACAAATTGAGATGGCCTTTTTGCCAGATGTGTACGTCCCATGTGAAGTTTGCCGAGGTAAACGCTACAATAGAGAAACTTTACAAGTTAGGTATCAAGGTCGTGATATTGCCCAGGTGCTTGAACTCACCATTGAGGAAGCCAGCGCGGTCTTTGCTGCTTTTCCCTCGATAACGCGCAAGTTGCGCACATTGGTTGAAGTTGGCCTTGGGTACCTGACCTTGGGACAACCGGCGACGACGTTGTCCGGCGGCGAGGCACAGCGCCTGAAGTTGGCCTGTGAGCTGGCGCGGCGCACCACAGGGCGGACGCTATATGTCCTTGACGAGCCAACAACCGGGCTGCACTTTGAGGACGTCCGACGGCTGTTAGAAGTGTTGCATGCGCTGGTGGATCGAGGAAATACCGTGATCGTCATCGAGCACCACACGGACGTTATGTGGGGGGCTGATTGGATTATTGACCTAGGGCCGGAAGGTGGTGATGGCGGAGGGCAGGTCGTTGGGGAGGGGCCACCAGCGCTGATTGCAACGTTAGAAACCCCCACCGGACGCGCCTTGGCGCAGGCCTGGCGGCGCGTCGGAGGGGCATAGGTGCGTCTCGGCTTACGCCTGCTCAGGCGTTGTCGAGCAAGCGCTCAAGCGCAGGTTGTATTAAGCGGGCAGCGTTTTCGCCAGAAGCAAAGCTTTTGAGCTTTCCTTCGCGGTCAAAAAGGTAGAAGGCAGGGACAAACTCATTGCCAAAGGCATCTGCCAAGCGGTGGAGATTGTCAATTGCACATGGCTGGGTTAGGCCGTATTTAGCAATTGCTTCATCAACCAAAGGCAAATGGGTATCTGCCTCGTAACGTGGCATGTGGATGCTGACGATGCGGACACCTTTCTCAGCAAGGTTGTCACGCCAAGCGTTGACGCGTGGCATTTGTTCCGAACAGATGCCACAACTTACAGCCCAAAAATGGACAAGGACAATATAGCCACGTAATTCTTCCGTGGTGACGCGACCATTGCGCCAGTCAGTTGCTCCATCCAAGGCAGGCAGGGGGGTACCAATCCGCATCGGCATGGTGAAGCCCTCAAAATCAAGCAATGAGTTGTCCACAAAAAACCGCAGGCAAGCGCGGCTAAATAGTTGGTTGGCCGGGTTTCCAGTTGACCGGGCAGCGTCCCCCAGCTTGAAGCGCCTGAAGCACGCGCAAGGCTTCGTCTACGTTCCGTCCGATGTTGAGGGAGTGAACGACCTGATACTGAAGGATGCCTTCTGGATCAATAATGAACAGTCCACGCAAGGCGACACCCTCGTTTTCAATCAGAACGCCGTACTTGCGGCTCACCTCTTTGGTGATGTCACTCGCCAGAGGATATTTGGTGCCGGCCACGCCATTTTTTTCGCGCGGCGTCTCCAACCACGCCTTGTGCGAATATACGCTATCAGTGCTTACAGCGAGTACCTCAGCGTTGAGCGCATGGAACTCCTCTAGGCGATCACTAAAGCCCGTTACTTCTGTCGGGCAGACAAAAGTGAAGTCGAGTGGGTAAAACAGCAGGACAAGCCATTTGCCGCGGTAGTCCTCAAGCCGGACGCGTTCCTTGAGGGTGGTTAAGTCTTTCGTGGACGGCATGTCAAAACTTGGTGCTGGTTGTCCAACTTGTAACATAAAGCACTCCTTTAGAGCTCACTATCAAAGTCTCACCAGGACGCCAAACGGTACGTTAGCGCAGGTGGAAGTCAACCTTAGCCTGTGTTACGCCTTAGCAGCAACGGGGACTTCCGAAGGCCTAATCCGGCAGATCGGGCAAACAGGCAAGACAAAGGAGAGTGCGGAAGGAGAGACTCGAACTCTCACGCCTTGCGGCGCCAGATCCTAAGTCTGGTGCGTCTGCCGATTTCGCCACTTCCGCACAGGGCTGCTAAGATGTTTTCACGACAAACCTAACATGGGATCACGTCGGAGCGGTAGTGGGTTGGTGTCCATGTTGCGGGTCGCGCCAGAAATCCATGGTTGAAGCCCGGTGGACACATGTAATGGTACAGAAGGGGGCGCATGGCTTTGGCGTGGCATACTCGCGGCGGAGGTCCTCGCGCGTGTAGTTGATGAGCGGAATACCCGGATGACCTCGCTGTTGCGAGCAGTAGTGAACTAATCCATCTTCGCAAATGTAGAGGTACCGTGCACCGGCGCGACACTTCCAGTTGTTGGGCCGCCCATAAGCCAGGTTGTCCTGGAAGGTGTGGATCATAGCATAGCTGGTCTTCCCGATGCGCTTGACTTCCTCGTAAGCGCGTAGCTCGGCTGGGGAGAGCGGTTTGAGAGCACCACGGCTATCGTGAATGATGCCACAGGAGACAGCAAACCCTAGTGCTGCAGCTCGTTTGGCAATGATGACTGCATCTTCTGGGTGATGGATGCCGGCGCCGATCACAGAGTTAACGCTGACGGCGAAGCGGGCATAGCGATGGAGGTCAACAAGGCGGCGGTCCAAAACCTTGAGGCTTTTCTGGGAAACCTCGTCAGGGGTGACGTTATCGATACTGATTTGAAGATATTCTAGCCCGGCCTCATTCAACTGCTCAATGCGCTCCCGGGTTAGGTAGTAGCCGTTACTGATCAACCCCGCCATCATTCCGTGGGCGCGGATGCGCCGAATCATGGCACCAAGATCGGGGTGAAGCATGGGCTCACCGCCACTAAAGGCCACAATCGAGGAGCCAAGCTCAGCGAGTTTGTCAATCCGGCGCAGCATCTCCTCCAATGGAACTGGGGCAGAGACCGCATCATACTCGTTGCAGTAACGACAAGCCAAATTGCACCGTCGGATAGGAACAATATGGACTAACACCGGATGCCAGCGGTCGAGAATGCCGCGTACGACCATTCGGGCTTCGCGGTAACGACGGATAAGGGCAAGACGAAACATTATCCCCATCAGTGTGAACTCGTTGACAAAGGTGTGTCAGAGCACAGAGCAGGCAAGACATGAACCGCTGCGGGTTGACCGGGCAGGTCCTTGTTGGCTGATGTTAGGCGTAGCTCCTCAGCAAAAGCTTCGGTCGTATATGTGGCAGCCGAGGAGTCCACACCGGCTGAGGAAGGTGCAATCGGCAACTTGACCCGAAAGGTTGTGCCTCGCCCTACGGTGCTCTCAACAAAAATGTGTCCTCCATGCTCTTGCACGATGCCATAGCTAACAGCAAGGCCAAGGCCCGTTCCGTGACCAACTTCCTTGGTGGTGAAAAATGGATCGTAGATGCGGTGAATGATTTCCTGTGGTATGCCGATTCCAGTATCGGCAACCTCGGTGATGACTGCGTGACCTTGGACAGTAGCTGTGATTGTCAAAGTCCCCCCATGTGGCATGGCATCCCGGGCGTTGAGCATAAGGTTCATGAAGACTTGCTGGAGTTTGCTTGCATGTCCCCACACCGGAGGCAGTTGGTGGCTGTAGCACTTTCTGACCTCAACCGAAGTGCCCCGCAAGTGGGTTTCCAAGAGCTGAACAGTGTCATCCAAGATTGCCGCCAGGTTGACCGGGGCAAAGGTAGAGTTACCGGTTCGGGAAAAGTTCAGCAGGTTGTTGACAATATCAGAGGCACGTCGCGTCTGGCGGCGAATTTTCTCAAGGATAGAGCGGCGAGGATCATCCTGACTGCACTCGGCCAAGAGCATTTGGGTGTAGCTGGAAATACCGGCTAACGGTGTGTTGACTTCATGCGCGACACCAGCCGCCAACAGGCCGATGGAAGATAGCTTGTCGGCTTCCCGGAGTTGCTCTTCAAGGCGGACCCGCACCGTCACATCCTCAAAGCAAATCAACACACTGCCGAGTGTCAGAGTGCGGCTTTGGAGGGGCAGGAGAGTAATGTTCAGGACCAGCTCCCGGCCGTCGCGCCCACACGTACGGCAGCGATATACCGTCCGGGCTTCAGTTACTTGCCAATCGGTGCCGCCAACAACTTCCCGCATGAGGCGCAACATGTCGGGATCGAACAACAGGTCCATTGTCCACCCGGTGGGAGGCGCTGGGGGGAGGGTAAAGAGCTTTTCAAACGTGCTGTTCCACGTGGTGAGCCGTCCATGACGGTCAATGACCACAATCCCGACATTGATGGACTCAATAATATTTTCGTTGAACTCCTTGAGGCGGGCCAGTTCCTCTATCCGGGCGCGCTCGCGTTCGTAAAGCAGGCTGTTTTCGATGGCGACGGCAATGTACGGCATCAGGCCGCGCAGCAGATCCATGTCCTCTGACGTCAAGAGCGTCCGCTCGACAGTTTTCCCCAAGGCAATGACCGCCACCAACCGCCCTCGCGCAACGCACGGAAAGTAGTAAGCGAGGTCGCCGCCACTTAGGCCGGACTCATCCACAAGGTAGCCACGGGGCCCGGCATCAAGGAGGTTATGCTGGATATGCGGTGGGATGATTGGGCTTGTCACCCCTTGGGCAAAGACCGGAGAAAATGACCATGCTGTTTCGGCAGTTTCGCCGGGAAGAAAGATCGCCATGTCGGTTACCGAAACCGCTTCTGAAAGCTTCCGAGCAATGGCGGAAAGCAGCTCAGGGAGGGCCGTTGTTGTGGCCATAGCCCGCCCAAATTCGGCCAAACCAAGACGGGTGTCGTAGCGTGCACCATAAAAGATGCGGTCGATTCGTTCCTGAAGCCAATTTTTGAACGGTGCATAAAGTATTGCCCCACCGGAAAGGGCAATGACTTGGAGAAAGGTTGTGGTGAGCGGTGGAACGGTTGGGTAGGTCTCGCGTATCCAGTCGGCCATTTTGACAACGCCGAGCATAAAAATCATCACCACCCCAAAGGTCGCCAGAGCGTAGGTCAGGCTTCGTCGTACGATCACATCCACGTCCATGAGGCGGTAGCGGACAATGGCGTAGCCGAAGGCAAGAGGAATAAACACCGTTGGCCCTAAGGCCATTGCCTCCATCACCGGCGTTGGCTCAACCCCAACCGCCATCGGAGCCCCATAGAAGACCAGCCACGGTACTATCCCCAAGGTGAGCCCAACCACCATCCACTTCATCTGCTGTTTGAGCAGCGGGGCTTCGGTTTGAAAAAACGTCACGGTGACCACGCTCAGCGAGGCAACAAAGGTCAGGGCAAAGTGCAGCAGAGCAAGTTGATCTAGGGTTGGGCGGAGGTCAAGCAACCACGCACTGTAATGCCCTAGTAGCAGGTGGAGTGTTTCAAGCAGGGCCAATCCGCCAGCCGGAAGGTATGCCAGCCAGATCAGCCGGCGACGGCGCTCAAGCCAGGCGCTGCGCAGGGGAAACGTTGCACAAAAGTGAAGAAAGGTAGGGCACAACACCAGCAGCGCTACTCGATCGGCCCAGAGGACTACCATGTCAAACGGCGTCATGGCGCCACTGGTATTCCAAACAAGGTACACAAAGGAAAGTGCGCAGATGATGAAAAAGTGAACGGCCGGCGCGACATGTTCGTGCTTGGTCAGCACCACCAAGCCAATGATCAGGTACAGCAAACCCACAAAGGCTGCATACAGCTCGAGCCAAAAGCGGCTGGGTTGAGGGTCGAGACAACGCAGATCGGCTTGCCACAAACCGAGGCTCAGTCCAAGCGGGTTGTAACGCTCGATGAGGTAGGTAACGTGGCCGCCAACATGAACATATTCGTCAAGGTAGTACTGAAGGTGCCATTCCTTGGTCACTTCCAAGGGCTCTGGAGCGTCCTCGCGATCGACAATGACGGCACGCAAGACATCTCCACGCATCACCCCGGCCCGGTCGGCTGAGCTCCCGGGACGCACCCGTTCAGCAACAAGTCCTTGGGGCGTAGCACGCCAACGGACGCCATCGTCGGCCAGTGGAGGCTGAACAGCACGGTCCACAAGGTTTGCCAGCCCCAAGATCACAATACCCGCCGTGACCGCCACAACTAACCAGTTCATGTAGGAGCGCGAGATCATGCCACCCCCAGTCACCGGCTTGAGGAGTGAGTGGCTAGTCCAGCCGAGTTGGTAAAAGACCACTCATCTGGAAACTTAGCCAAGACCTGCTTGGCTCGGTAACGCCACTGATGTCCCTGCATTGCAGACGGAAGAAGGGTTTGGTCTTGCTCGAATGCACAGACAGCCATGAGCGTCAGAAGCGAAAGCGGAGGCCACCACGCAGAAGCCGGCGGTGAGAGAATCCCAAGGCAGCGTTCGGCCCGGTAACCTCATCACGGCGTTGATCCAGGTTGCGGGCCTCAACGATTGCTTCCCACTGCCCAGGTGGCATCAGCCAAGCCGGCAAGGCCTGGATCATACCGAAACTCAGCCCCGGAGCTGCCAAAGATCGGTGTCCCACAAAGGGGTCGATCACGTGGAGGGGATTTCCCCATGCGCGGCGGTAGCCAAACTGAACGTGCGTACCTGACCGGTGAAGCGCCATTTCGGCAGCAAGACCAACAACGTGATACGCACCGGCCTGGGTTCGTTCCCCGGCAGGCTGCGGCCATGCCACAGCCTGACCGGCGGCATAAGCTGTTGTCAACGCTACGTCGGGAAGCGGCCGGTGAACCAGCACCACAGCGACTCCATGGTTGCGTCCACCGAGGTGGGCGTGTAGCCGGCCTTCTTGGGTAAGAGGGTAGTCTGCAAACACGTCCTGGTAGGCTAGGGCACTGGTAGCCGTTTGCGGAGATAGTTGCCAGCGTACCCCTACCTCACGCCGGAGGCGACGTGTTGGCGCCGGCTGCCCCTTGGCTAGCGCGAGAGGGGCTGGTGGGGTAGGGAAGACATCTATCCAAGGGGAGATCTCTGGAGTTGTCCACGTCGGGAATGGCTGACCATCGGCTGTAAGCGCTGCATGGAGTTGCCAGGCCAAGCATGGCTGCCACTGCACAGCGAGGCGGGGAAACCAATCCTCTTTCTGGGTACCTTCTGTTCGGACGTAATCAAAACCGTACAAGACCTGGAGCCTGTCCGTAACCTGCCAGGTGTCGCCCGCTTGAATGCCATGCCGGAGTAGGAGGTGAGTTGGGGAGGTGTTCTCGGAGGCTGCCGGATCGGCTGTAGCGGTAGCTGCGACAGTATCGGCCTGTACGGCAAGATGCAGGTGGTGAGAGCCAGTTAGGTAGCGCACAAGGCCGCCCACTGCCATTCCTCCCCCCTCCCAACCGCGGCGCATGTGGAAGTCAAGGGTCAGCTCCGGGGCCATTGTAGCTTCAAACTGCGTGCTATACCCGGCTGAACTCACCAATGCCGTGCCTTGCCAAGCGTCCGGCTGCCCAGACGCTGGCACTCCCAAGGCAGATGCCACGACGTTGAAGATGCCCCGGTTACGCCGATTTTGATACTTGACCGGATTGATGCCACTGACTCGTGCATCTGGGGCCGGGCGGAGGGCAAGGTGGAGTTGTGATGTTTGTCCTGGCATCAGTGCCATTGGCTCACCGAGAAGGGGCTGAAAACCACGCGCCGCCGCCAGAAGCCTGTATACCCCAGGAGCCAGCCGGGACATGAAAAACTGCCCCCGTCGGTCACTGGAAACACTGGCAATTACCTTCTTTTCATCTTCTCGAAACAGGGAAACCACAGCCTGTGTAATAGGGTATCCACGGTGGTCGGTGACAACTCCAGCGACCGTACACCTCTCATGAGGACGTTCCGTTTCGTTGGCTAGGGCAACCCCACTAACGCCCAACCAACTGAGGATGAGAAGACTACGCAGTAGATGTTGCATTGTTGATATTTCCTCAAGACAGCCAGCAGCGCACTGAACAAACCTAGCCCTCCTGCTCGACCCTCTTGCGTGGCACGTAGAAGCAAGCCATCCCACCGGTAAGTGCGCTACAGGCGGATTATAGCATTTGGCCCACCCTCAACATGAACAGTCTCCACCAGGCGTACGGTATGGGGACAGGTCGTCATCAACAAGGAGGAGGTGCGTTTTCCTTCTCCAAAGAAGCGTACACCTCGGAGAACGTTCCCATTGGTGACGCCGGTCATGGCAAAGATAATGTGCTGTCCCGGCGCTAGGTCATCTGTCCGGTACACGCGGGTTGGATCGGCAATGCCCATCGCCTGTAAACGGGAAATGGTTTCGCTATCTTCAGGCACCTTGCTGTAATCTTCGGCATGCAGTTGGTCTTTCAGAACAAAGCGGGCCTGGATTTCGCCGTTTAGGCACTTCATGGCGGCGGCGGTCAAAACGCCCTCCGGCGCTCCACCAATCCCCATCACGGCATGAACACCAGAACCGCCAACAGCAGCGCTGATTCCGGCAGACAGGTCGCCGTCAGGAATTAGCTGGATGCGCGCCCCTGCAGCACGAATGTCCGCAATGAGCTTGGCATGGCGTGGACGGTCGAGTACAGCCACAACCAAGTCGGCCACGGAGCGCCGCAGGCAGCTTGACAGAATCTTGAGGTTCTCAGCAACTGGCGCATCCAGATCAAGTTGCCCTTTGGCTGCCGGCCCGACAACGAGTTTGTCCATGTAGATATCCGGGGCGTGCAGGAGACCGCCGCGCTCGGCCGCAGCTAATACGGCAATTGCGTTAGCTGCGCCAGTAGCGCAGAGGTTTGTGCCTTCAAGCGGGTCAACGGCAATGTCCACTGCCGGGAAGGTTTCGTCGTCTTCTGGGTACTCCGCGCCGGCCCCAACTCGCTCACCAATGTAAAGCATGGGGGCTTTGTCGCGTTCCCCTTCGCCGATGACGATCCGCCCGTTCATCCGCACGGTTCGCAGGGCTTCGCGCATGGCCTCAACGGCAGCGCGGTCGGATTGCTTCCTTTGCCCAAAACCCATGGTCCGCGCGGCTGCAATGGCCGCCATCTCCACAACATAAAGAAATTCCTTTGAAAGATGGGAAAATTTTGTTTCTACAGACATAGCTTGTGTCCCTTCTTCAACGGCCAGCCTGCCGAGCCAAGCCACAACCACAGCCGGCGTGCCCTGGCGTAGCACAAGAAAGGCTGCGACGTAAAATGCGGCTTGAGTTGTAGCGACAACCTTGCCGGCAAGACCTACGAGAGCAACATACTTGGCCTTGCCGGTGTGTTACGATAGCGTTGTTTTTGTAGTAAACCAAGCCCGGCATAGGAAGTAACGGTTCCTGTCCGATACCATCTTTCCTCACGCCGGTGTTATGCGCCACACCGCAATCGAGCACCCATGGCATCGCCGTTGACCAAACACATTACGCTTGGTGTTACTGGCTGCATTGGCGCCTACAAGGCAATCTCGATCATGCGCGGTTTTCAGCAAGCTGGCGCGACGGTCGAAGTGGTCATGACAGAAGCGGCAACCCGCTTTATTCAGCCGCTCACCTTTCAGGCCCTTTCCGGCAAGCCGGTGTACACCTCCCACTGGGGGCGGGAAAACGGTACAGAAATTGCTCACATTGCGCTTGCCCGACGAACAGATGCCCTAGTAATCGCTCCGGCCACAGCGAACTGTCTTGCCAAGCTAGCACACGGCATTGCCGACGACTTTCTGTCAACCCTTTATCTGGCGGTCACCTGTCCAGTCTTTGTCGCGCCGGCGATGAACGTTGAGATGTGGCATCACCCGGCCACCCAGGAAAACCTGGCCCGGCTCCGGGCGCGCGGGGTACACATTATCGAACCCGAAAGCGGTTTTTTGGCCTGCGGCGACGTCGGAGAAGGGCGGTTAGCCGATCCGGCGCGCATCGTAGACCTTGTCTGGCAAACCCTACTTGCCACGGATTTTTCGGAGAAAACACGGAACGACTTGGTCGGTGACCACGTACTTGTCACGGCCGGGCCAACCATCGAGGATATTGACCCAATTCGCTACTTGACAAATCGCTCTTCCGGAAAAATGGGCTATGCCGTGGCCCGGGCGGCGCGGGCGCGTGGCGCAACCGTGACGCTGGTCAGCGGGCCAACGCGGTTGGTGCCCCCGGCCGGTGTTGAAACAATTGCCGTTCGCTCAACCCACGACATGTACGAAGCTGTCATGAGGCATTTGCCGGCAGCTACGATTGTTGTCAAAGCTGCTGCAGTTTGTGACTACCGCCCACGCCAATTTGCAACGGCAAAGTTGAAGAAGTCTCTGTTACCCAACTATCAGCTTGAACTTGAGCCGACAGAAGACATTCTGGCGGCGGTCGGCGCGCAAAAAGGGGGACGTTTTGTTGTAGGCTTTGCTGCCGAAACCAGTTGGTCACCTGAAGCTGCACTGGAAAAACTCCGCCAGAAAGGGGCCGACTTACTGGTGTTCAACAATGTCACCGAGGCTGGTGCCGGATTTGACACCGATACCAACCGGGCGACCTTTGTCCTTGCCACGGGCCAAATCCTACCTCTTCCACTGATGACCAAGGACGAGCTTGCCCATGAGATTTTCAACTTGGTGTGTCGCCAACGGTCAGCAACCTCGGTTTCTGTTGCAGGGGAAGTGTGATGAAACGTGTCGCTATCCCATCGGCTGAGTTCACTCGTCGGGTGCTTGTGGTAGATGACGAGGCTGAAATCCGCGCCTTTTTCCGAGACTTTCTCAACGATTATCAAGTATGCACCGTTGCTGACGGCAGCGAAGTTCCACCTCTCCTGTCAAGCTTTCGTCCTCACCTCGTCATCACGGACATGCGTATGCCGCGTCAGGGTGGGCTGGCTGTCATCGAGCTGGTCAAGGCCTATGATTCAGCCACTGAAGTGCTCGTCATTACCGGGTACGGGCGGATTGAAGAAGCCGTAGAGGCGATGAAACTCGGCGCCAGTGACTTTATTCCCAAGCCGTTTGACATCGAGCAGATGCACCTTGCTATCGAGAAGTGCTTTGAGCGGGTCCGGCTGCGACAACAAAACGCCGCTTTGCAGCAGTCCAACCAAGAGCTTCAACACCTGATGGAGCTCAAGGAAAAGTTTCTCCGCATTACCAGTCACGAACTGCGGGGCCCACTGACCATTCTGCAGGGGTACTGCGACCTGCTGGCGATAATCGCCGATTCACCTAAGGAAGTCCGGGAAGCTCAGGCGGCTATGCAGGGTGCCATCTCTAACCTGACCACGATTGTCCAGAACCTGACCACGCTCATGGTTGCTGGTGACAGGTGCCTTCCTATCCAACGTCAACCATTTGATGTGATGGCAGTGCTACACACCACCCTAGAAGACATCAAAGTTTATGCCAGGCACCGCCAGCACCAGTACTATCTGTCCGGCCCGGCCAGTTTGCCTGCCCTTGGTGACCCGTTGCGGGTGACCCAGGTGGTCTGTGAGCTCCTTTTCAATGCCGTCAAGTTTACTCCTGACGGGGGAGAAATCCACGTTCATGTGATGCCTGAAAAGCATGTCTTCACCATTGAGGTTCAAGACAATGGGATTGGTATGGCTGCGGGCGAAGTGGCGGCGGCCTTTGAATCGTTCTACGAAGTAGCCAGTACGCAACACCATAGTACCTCCCGCACGAACTTCAAAGGCGGGGGGCTCGGCATTGGGTTGACGCTGGTGCGGGATATTGTGGAAGCCTATGGAGGACAAGTGGCGATCGTCAGCGAAAGCGGAAAGGGCACTAAGGTTGCCGTTCGCTTCCCACTAGACTCTGCCCAACCCTTAGCTTCTACGGACACGTGACGGACGGTTGCTCAAGCTGGCTGGTCACAGGTGGAACAGGTTACCTTGGGGTTCATGTTGCAGCGGCCCTAGGGGCAACGGTAGCCGGGCGAAGGCAAGGGCTAAGCCTTTTTACGCCAGCATTGGCGCAAGCCATTGCGCAGCACCGCGTGATTGTGCATCTTGCCGCCCACGTGTCGAAAACACCTGACGCCGACCTTACCTGCTTTACTACCAACAGCGATGGTACACGCTGGCTGTGTGCGCAGTTGACCGAACAACACACCCTGCTGTTGGCTTCCACCAAAGATGTCTACGGTTCTCATGCCGACCACTACCAGGCTGTTCCCGAAAGTTGTCCGACAACCTTTTGTGGACAAAATGCCTACGCTTGGTCAAAGTGGCTAGCCGAGGAATATGCCCGTTTTTATGCCGCCCAGCGTGGCTTCCGGCTTTTTATTCTGCGACTTTCCACTGTTTTCGCCCCACCGACACCGGGCAATTCGGGTGGGTTAGTCAGCCGCTTTGCGCATGCCATCCGCCATGGGGAGCCTTTGGTTTTGCAGTGGCAAGGACGGCAAGTACGGGACCTGCTACCCGTTACCGAACTGGTTGCCGTATTGCGCGCATGTGTGGCGTCGTCTGTTTTCCAGGACACCTTCAACATTGGTGGCGGCCCGGACTATGCCATGTCATTGGTCGCGCTCGCACACCGGTTAGGCAAATTGTTGGGACGTACACCCCGTCTCCACCTCACCGAAGATGAACTCCCACCAGGCGAACAACACTGCTATATCAGTGACTTGACCAAGGCCCGTGCCTGGTTGGGCTGGCAGCCAAGCTTTGACCTTGATGCGGCACTCCGCATGGCATGACAAGTAACGGTTATTTCCCTTTGAGGTCTCCAACGCCTGTCAGCTTGTGGAACTTTCCCCCGAAGGAGTTTTGGGGCGGTTGCCACGTAGGATTGCCCCCAAAAACTGTACAACGCTATTGGAAAACAACATGGCTTGTGTTTGGGCAATGGTGAGGGCTTTTTCGGAGAGGGAGAGTGCCCGGAAGGCTGCCAGCGAGTTTGCATCTGGTGTGCTTTCGACATGTGAGGTTGTGGATTGGGGTAAGGGTTCCATTGGCTCAGAGTTCCTTTCCATTGTGGTTGTTCACCGCCAGTAGCCGTGAACAATGGCAACGGCGGTCAAGGCCGTTACGGTCAAGAGGTTGCTTCCAAACAAAAAACGGATGAAGCCGGGATGTGCGCCGGCCTGGCTTTGGCTAATCAGAGACCGCCCGGCAGCATTGCGGCTGAGGCTTTCCAGAAGCCGGGTATCATTCGGCGCACGGTACAGCTGCACCTGTTGCACAATCTGGGGGACGAAAAAAGCCACCCCAAGCCAGCCAATCGTGGTATAGCCAAAGGTAAAGCAGGTGACCACAAAGATCACCTGTGCCAGATTGATTTCCGCAAAGGCAATCAGCATGGCGCCACGCTCGCCATAAAGAACCGGGAGGGTTTTGAGGGCGTTCTGGCGGTCTCCCTCAATGGACTTGAAGTCATTCATGGTAATCAGTCCCATCGCCACCAAGGCATTGACGACACCCATCGCCAAGTGAAACAGAGGGAGTCCATGATCGCGGGAAAATAAGTGTGCGGCAAAAACCCACGGGACAAAACAGTAGCCAATGCCGACAGCCGTTGTGCCGAGCCAGCCGTTTTCCTTGAGTCGGAACCCTGGCGCACTGTAAGCATAGGCTAAAAAGAGGCCGGCAAACCCCAGCGCCAAAACCAGAGCACTGCCAGTGACAAGGTATAGCAGCGACATGTTCCCCACGGCCAAAAGTCCGGTCAGAATGAAGTTAGCACGGGCTGCGGACAGGGAAATACGCCCTGCTGGGATGGGGCGGTCTGGATCGTTGATAGCGTCCAAATGGCGGTCAAAGTAATCGTTGATGGATTGGCTAAAGCCGGTCAGCAAAGGGCCAATCAACCCACATGCCAGAAAGAACTTTAAACCATCCTGCCAGGTAAGCTCAGCCAAGCGCAGCCCGGTAGCTAAAACCCCACAACAAAAGCACTGCCAAGGTCCAAGCCATGTCACCGGGTCTAAAAGTTGAAGGTGCGTCAGAAGGGTTCGTAAAAGCGGGGCATGAACAGTAACGTCCGAGGAAGGCATGGGCGGTAGGCTCAACTCCTCTTCTCAAAACAGGGTTTCTAGGCAGGCTGTTGTTTAGGCCGCCGAGAAGGCTTTGGCTGTGCTCATGCGGCTGCCGGTCCAGTGTTGACGCCCGTTTGTAGTCTATACCATAGTCTGTCGGGTTTTCGTGATGTGTTTGACACCCAAGCGCCCCCAATCACTCTGTCAGAGCCTAAGCTCTTTTGTCACCCTATGAGCACAAGCATTGATCACGCCACGGCGTTTGAGCCATTTGCCGGGTATACATGGATTCAGGAACCCGATCCTGCTTCTATCACAGCTGCCTATGCTTATTGCCGCAATGTGATCCGTACCCATGCCAAAAGCTTTTATTTTTGTACCCAAACCCTGCCCAAACACAAACGGCCGGCAATTTACGCCATCTATGCCCTGTGCCGGCAGATTGATGACCTTGTGGATGTCAACCGTCATGTCAGCCCTGGGGGGATTGCCTTAGCTGTTGAAGCTTGGTCAGAAGCACTCCGTAGCCTGTATGCCAGGCATCCTTTTCCAGCGCATCCAATACTGATTGCATGGCATGACTTTCTTCCCCATTTTCCGGTCAAACTCGAGCATCCTTTGGAGCTTATGCAGGGGTGCTTGATGGACGCCCGTCTCGAAGGCCCAGTGCGCTTCAGTTGTTTTGATGAACTGTATACCTATGCGTACCGAGTGGCCTCGTTGGTTGGTTTGATGACAATCGAGGTGTTTGGCTACAGCGATCCAACTGCCCTTCAGTATGCCGTGGCCTTGGGGATTGCTTTCCAGTTGACCAATATCCTGCGAGATGTGGGCGAAGATGCGCGGCGTAACCGCATTTACTTGCCCCTAGAGGACATGCAACGGTTTGGCTGCACGGAAGACATGATTTTGCATGGGCGCCTCACCCCCGAGTTAGTAGCGCTGCTTAAGTTCGAAATTTGCCGGGCTCGGGATTTTTACCGTGAAGCCGAGTGTGGCATCCGGTTGCTGTCGCCGGATAGTCGCTTTACGGTTTTGCTCAGCAGCCGTTTGTATGGGGGGATTCTACGTGACATTGAGCGGCATGGGTATGATGTCTTTTCCCGGCGGGCGCATGTGCCTTTAGCCGCAAAGCTGTGGGCAGTGTTACCGTTGTGGGTGGAAGCGAGGTGGGCCGGTCTGTTTACATAACACACATTATCGGACTCAAACCCTTCCAAACAGGAGGCTGCCAGCATGACGAATGACAAAGACGCCTGTGCCCTCGGCATCGATGTCGGCGGCACCGGTGTCAAAGGAGCACCGGTCAACCTGCGCACAGGAATGTTGACCCATGAACGTTTCCGCCTCCTCACCCCACAGCCAGCCACACCCGACGCCATTGCCGAAACCGTCCTCGAGGTAATTCGCCACTTTGGCTGGAACGAACACCGGGGCGCCATTGGCATCGGATTGCCAACTGTCATCAAACATGGCATTGCCCACACGGCTAGTCATATTGACCCAAGTTGGATCGGCTGTGATGTCGCCACGCTCTTCAAACACTGCATCGGCATGACACCCATCCTTCTCAATGATGCTGACGCCGCCGGCCTGGCTGAAATGCGCTTCGGCGCCGGCTGCAACCTCACCGGATTGGTGGTCCTGGTTACGCTCGGCACCGGCATCGGAACGGCACTTTTCTATGAAGGGCAACTGATTCCCAACACCGAACTGGGCCACCTGATTGTACGCAACAAAGACGCAGAGCGACGCGCTTCCCTGGCAGCACGCGAGCGGCACAACTGGTCATGGAAAAAGTGGGCCGGCCATGTTAGTGAATACCTCACCGAACTACACCGCTTGCTGTGGTGTGATGCGTTTATTCTTGGCGGTGGCGCCAGCAATAAGTTTGAGAAGTTTGCCGCATACCTTACATGCCCGGCGCCAGTCCTCCCGGCCCAAATGGCCAACCTTGCTGGTATCGTTGGAGCTGCTCTAGCAACCCAGGGACTTCCAAACAAGGCCTCTTCATAACTGGTTTCCTCCATGGCACCAAGTCACTACCTACTGGCCGGTGATGTCGGCGGCACCAAAACACATCTCGGGCTATTTGACGCTGTAACCCTTGCACCAGTACATGTCCAAACCTTTACCAGCACAGCCTTTGAGAACCTGCCGGCAATGTTGCAGGCATTTCTCGGCCCACAGAAGCCGCGCTGCCAAGCCGCTTGTTTTGGCGTCGCTGGCCCGGTTCTAGACGGTACCTGCCGCATCACCAACCTCAACTGGGAAATCCACGCCACCCAGTTACGCCAATGGCTGGACTGCCCTGTCTTTGTCATCAACGATCTCGAAGCCAACGGCAACGGGCTTGCCCTGCTTTCCGAGTCGGACCTCTTCTGGCTGCAGAAAGGAACGCCTCGACCAGGCAACGCAGCGTTGATTGCGGCTGGAACTGGCCTTGGAGAGTGCCTCCTCTACTGGGATGGCACGCGCCATATCGCCTCCCCCTCCGAAGGTGGGCACGCCAGCTTTGCTCCTACCAACCCCCTCGAAATGGACCTCCTTGCGTATCTATGGCAAATTTATGACCACGTAAGCTGGGAGCGAATCGTGTCAGGCACCTTTGGCTTTGAACACCTATACAACTTCTTCCGTGACACCGGACGTGCTGCTGGCTCGCCTGACCTTGAAACCTTCGCCGCTAGTCATGGCTATGGCACCGCGATTTCAAATTTTGCTGACAAAGGGCTCCCGATTGCCATTGCTGTCATGGAGTGCTTTGTCGCGCTTTACGGCGCTGAGGCCGGTAACCTAGCGCTCAAAGCGCTCGCCACAAGTGGACTTTTCATCGGCGGTGGCATTGCCCCTAAAATCCTCAAGTGGATGACCACAGGCAGCTTCTTGCGGGCCTTTGCTGCTAAGGGCCGTTTCCAAGCCTTCCTCGAACAGATTCCTGTCGCTGTTATTCTCAACAATCAGACGGCATTGCTGGGGGCAGCCCGGTATGCCAAAGCCCACGCCGAACTGGCCTATGATTATGGCCATTGACCTCGGTTCGTCCTCGTTCCGCGCCGCCGTTTTCACGGCAGATGGTCAGTTGTGTTCAGAAACCCTCGTCCGGCAGTCGGTAACCGCCACAACCGCATCGGATGGCACCATGACCTATGATGCGGCTGCCCTCATGAGATGCTTGACCAGGGTCATCAGCCGTACTCTCCGCCTTGCCGACCGCCAAGGCTATACCATTCGGGGCATCGGTATCTCGGCCATGATGCACAGCCTTCTAGGCGTTCGGCGAACCACTGCCGGCTCACCCCATGCCGGCGCACCGACAACGCCTGTTTTCGCCTGGGGCGATACCCGTTCTGAAACGGAAAGAGAGACACTGGTTGAGTATTTCAACCGCCACCGTCTCTATGCCCAAACAGGCTGTCCACTCCACAGCAGCTACTGGCTGCTCAAACTGGCCTGGCTACGCCGCCACCTCATACTCCGCGAATGGCAGTGGATGTCCTTCCCCGACTATGTCTGGTGGCAGCTTTTCGGCGTTTTTGGCACAAGCCTTTCTATGGCTTCAGCAACCGGCATCTACGCTCGCCCCCAAATGGACTGGGACGAAACCATTCTCGCCTACCTTGGCCTTGAACGACACAACCTCACCCCCATCGTTCCCGACAACTGGGCACTGCCCGGCACTGCCCTCCAACCACGGTTCAAAAACCGCTGGCCCCAACTGCAATCAGCCTACTTCTTTCCTGCCCTTGGTGATGGCGCATGTAGTAACCTCGGCAGCCTCTGTCTGCCTGAACATCAAGCCGCAGTCAACATTGGAACAACTGCGGCAGTTCGTGTGACCCTCCCCAAAAGAGGCGAGCCGGAAGAACCACCGCCAGGACTTTGGGTCTATCACCTCGACCGCCAGCACGTTCTTGTCGGCGGCGCGCTGAGCAACGCCGGGAATCTGTTGGCTTGGGGACGGCGCACCCTGCGCCTTCCGCCACCAGCTATTCTCGAAACCAAACTCCAGATCGCCCAAGACACCGGATTGACCGTTCTCCCCTTCCTGGCTGGAGAACGCAGCCCCGGCTGGCACCCCCAGGCAACAGGGATCATCTGCGGAATTCGCATGTCCACACGCCCTGCCGACATTTGGCAGGCGCTCCTGGAAGCCATTGCCCTCCAGCTTGCGTGGATTGTCTCCGAACTGGAAGCCGCCCACCTTCTGCCTCAGCCAACCCGCTTCATTGTCTCAGGCAGAGTCGCCAGTTCCATGACTTTTGCCACCATGCTGTGCCACGTCCTCGGCCGGCCCACGTATATTATTACCTCTACTGAAGTCTCAGCCCGTGGCGCAGCTTTGTGGGTGAGTCGGCAACTGGGCTGGGCAACAAATAACTCTCTTCCTGCTGGAATTTGGTTGCAACCAAATGCAGCGATCCACAATCACTACCGGAAACGGCTGGAACAACACCGTGCAACTTACCAGAAGCTGGTCCAAATCTGGTCAATGCCATGAAAACGGCGCTTTCCGCACCTTCTCCCTTTATGGCAAGGCTCATCCGTATCCTACACTCCGTTGTCGCTGCTAATTTGCTTGTCCTCTACACCATCGCCATGGGATTTCTAGCCATGGTAATTGCTTTCTTTGACAAAACAGGCACCTACCAACATTGGTGCGCACGAGCCTGGTGCCGAATGATCGCCCTCACCGTCGGTTTGCGGGTCACGGTAACCGGGCTTGAGCACCTCCCCCGCCAGACCCCGGTCGTCATCTTGTCAAACCACCAGAGCCTTCTTGACATCCCAGTGCTGTTTATCACTTTACCGTTTCAGTTCCGGGTGCTAGCCAAACAAGAACTGTTTCGCATTCCCCTGCTGGGTGGATTTCTCAAGCGGGCCGGACACATTCCTGTGGACCGTGGCAATCGCCGGGCAACCCCAAAGCTGATTCGGTCAGCACGCAACGTGCTTGACGCTGGTATCCCAGTTGTGATTTTCCCCGAAGGCACCCGAAACCTCCAACCAACACAGGTCAAAGCCTTCAAGGCTGGTGGCTTCCGGCTGGCGCGTGAAGCCCGGGTTCCCCTTGTCCCTATTACCATTTACGGTACTGCCGCCTTCCTGCCACCGCGCTCGCTGTGCCTGACGCCATGTCCGGTCCATCTCACCATTCACCCTCCCCTAAATGCAGCTGAAATTTCCATAGAAGAAGCTATGGCCCAGGTCGCATCCATCATGAACGAGCGGTTGGCTGCCTTAGCCACATACGATGGACTCGCCAAGCTTTCCTCATCTCCTGTAACCTCGGAAAAGGCCGTACCACGACCATGACATCACTTACGGAACAAGCCTCTGCTTACCCATCAGCCCAGCCTAGCTCACGTTTCCCTACTGTCGAGTGGAACGCAAGCACCGCTTTGGTGACCTGGCTTCTTAGCGTCAGCGCCATTTTTCTTACCTCAACCGGGGCGCAGCTTGGCTGGACAGCCTGGTTCTACCTCCAACATGACACACTCCCAACGGCAGCCGATCTCACGACCTCACGCTCGCTGACTTTGACTTTGATCCTTTCCACCCTTGTGGCTCATACCGTCACCCTGGCGTGGTGCTGGCAGCTTATTCGCCGAAATTCACCCCAGGGGTGGTTCCAAACGCTCGGGCTGGACTGGTGTCCTTCTTTGCGGTCTCGTCGCGGACTGCTTCTCGTGGCTTGCGGGTTCGCTGCCCCTTTGTTCCTGGCCTGTGGTGCTTGGCTGGAACGCTACCTTCCCAACGCCAAAACCGATCTTGACCGCATTCTTGCCCAAGGACCGCTTATCAGAATGGCAATTGCTTGTGTTGCGGCCTTGTCGGCGCCACTTGTTGAAGAGGTTGTGTACCGGGGTGTTGTTTTTGGTGGGTTACAGCGCAGTGTGGGAATGCCCCTTACGGTAGGGTTGGTAACGCTCTTGTTTTTTATCGTTCATGTTCCTCAATATTGGGGCGGGTGGGCCGGACTGACCATGCTGGCACTGCTTAGCCTAACCCTGACTGCTTTGCGAGCTGCAACTGGGTCCATTCTGCCCTCAATTGTCCTTCACTATGCCTTCAATGGCATCCAAGCTATCGCCATTGTATTTTTCTGGGACCTAGTGGAGGCTTCCCAGCCCACATCCTTTGTCGAAATGCCATGCAATTTCACGGAAAAACTATCCTGATCAGTGGTGGCTCACGGGGTATCGGCCGCGCTATCGCCCTAGAACTTGCCGCCCGTGGCGCCAACATTGCTTTTACGTACCGCAGCCGCACCGAAGCAGCTCAGGCCGTCGAGCAGGAAATTCGGGCACTTGGTGTCAAAGCCCACGCCTACCAAGCGGATGCAGCCGACTTTGAAGCTGCCCAAACTGTTGTCAAACACGTCCGAGAACGCTTCGGTACGCTCTACGGCTTAGTCAACAATGCCGGCATGACTCGCGATAAACTGCTCCTTCAGATGAAAGAAGAAGATTGGGATGCCGTCCTAAATACAAACCTCAAGAGCGTTTTCAACTTGTCGAAAGCCGTTGTCTCTTTGCTGATCAAGCAAAGGCAGGGGGGCACGATCCTCAACATCAGCTCGGTTAGCGGTATTGCCGGCATGCCCGGACAAACCAACTACGCCGCCGCCAAAGCTGGAATGATTGGCTTTACCAAGGCCCTCGCCAAAGAGGTGGCAAGCCGGGGTATTACGGTCAATGCCCTAGCGCCAGGGTTCATCGAAACAGAAATGACCGAAGGGCTCTCGGCGGAATATCGCGCCAAGCTTCTTGCAACCATTCCTCTCGGCCGTTTTGGAACACCAACAGAAATTGCACGGATTGCAGCCTTCCTGCTCTCTGAAGATGCCCGTTACATTACTGGACAAGTACTCCAAGCGGATGGCGGCCTTGTGATGTGAATGTGAAGTCCCTGACCATGCCTGCTCCTGACCTCTCTAGCTTAGAAAAAATCCAAGCCGAGCTACGACGTTACGAACACCCTCTCTTTGAATTTTCAGCCGTCGAGCACCCCAACGGTGTCCAGGTTGTGATTTCCCTTAAGGTGGAAAACCTCCTTGCACCTTACACTTTTGTTATTCCGCACCGTGACCTTAACGACCCACGCTACGGGTGGCGGTTTCAGAACCTGTTGTTCAACTACATTCACGACTACATGATTGAAGCCTTTACCCGGACGCCCCACCACATCGGGACATAGGCCTCAGAGAAGCTAAGCGCAAGCCACAACTATACAACTGCATGGCTGTGCTCGGCACAAACTAAGGTCCACAAAGATGTATGTTCACAAAGGCGCCGATGGTCAGAGCTTGAATCACTGTCCGGTATATATCCTTGCAGGGGGGCAGAGCCGGCGCATGGGACGACCAAAGGCGCTGCTGCCTTTCCCCGATGTTCCGCTACTTTTGGTTTTGATCAACCGTTTGGGCTTGGCTTTTCGTCACATTTATGTTGTGTGTTCACCGACAGCCGGGGGTGTTCTTGGTGATATTCAAAAAACGTTATCAGACTATGGTCTCCGTAACCGCGTACTCCTTGACCCATTCCCCAATGGCGGACCGCTTGGTGGGCTGGCCCGCGCGACTGAACACACCCGCCGGCTCGGATACCCACGCTGCCTTGTCATCCCATGTGATATGCCGTTCCTAACAATGACCTTTCTGGCACGGCTTGTCAGCACTCACCCCACGGCCCCGGCAGTTATCCCATCCACGGCTGACGGGCGACTAACCGGCGTCTGCGCAGCCTACAATGTTGGCATCCAGCCTGCTCTGGTGACCTTCCTCCAGCAGGGTGGCCGGCGTGTCCATGAGTTCCTTCAGACCCTCTCTGCCGCATCACTCCCTTTCTCAGACTACGCCGACCTACCCAACGCCGACCGGTTGCTCTACAACCTCAATACCCCGGACGAGTATCACCAAGCGCTCATCTGGTATCGGGAAGCTCAGCTAGAGAACTCATTATCGGACGAAACTTGCCGCCAACCGCGCTAGCAGTTTCTCAAAATCTGTCTCAACCATCAGCAACGCCCGGCAATCTGGCGTCAAAAATCGCTCATGCACGGCCCGATCAAGAAACCCCAACAAACCGTCGTAATAACCGGCTACATTGAGCAAGCCAACCGGCTTGTTATGATAACCAAGCTGCCGCCATGTCCAGATTTCAAACAACTCGTCCAAGGTGCCAATCCCGCCCGGCAAAGCCACAAAGGCGTCCGATAGCTCCATCATGCGCGCCTTTCGCTCGTGCATCGTCTGCGTGACATACATTTCTGTCACCCCACGGTAGGCAACTTCACGCTCCAGCAACCGCTCTGGAATAACCCCGATGACCCGCCCGCCCGCAGACAGCGCTGCATCGGCAACTACGCCCATCAGGCCCACATGCCCGCCCCCATAGACAACCTCAATGCCCTGCTGCGCCAGCCGCTGTCCAACCGCCCAGGCCACCTCCCGGTAAACGGCCGCCTGCCCATCCTGCGACCCACAATAGACACAGACCCGCTTTAGTTGACTTGGCTCATTCAAACCTGTCTCCTCCTTGCCGTCTCTATTCATCCGCCCACCGCTCCCTGCCGCTCCAACTACCAGTTTCGTTATCAGATGAAAGTATTTATCCGCGCCGCACCTCCTCGGCAATCCACACATGGCGTAAAAAGGCATAACTTCCTGATAACTCCAACGTAATCCCCTGCACCCGCTCGTGGGCAATCGCCACATTGTTCGGATACCACAGAAAAATCTGCGGTACGTCGCTAACAACCTGTTTCTGTACCAGCCCGTACAACCGCCGTTGCTCGGCCTTGTCTGTCGTCGCGGCGGCCTCCCGCAGCCAGCAATCCACCTCCGGCGACCGATAGCGCGCCCGGTTCGCCCCCTCACTGTACCCCTTCGCCTTTGTCGGAATCCGGGACGACTCGTAAAAGTAACTCAGAAAATCCACACTCTGGTTGGCCCCGACGTTGATGAGATAAAACATCTGGAAATTGCCGGCGATGGTGTCCTGCAAAAACGTCTGAAACTCAAACGAGCGCAGAGACAACTCCACCCCCACCCGCTTGAGCTGCTCCTGCAACACCGCCGCTACCTGCCGTGACAACTCTGCAGAAGAAGTCTTTAGCTCCAACCGTAAGGGCCGCCCCGGCCCATACCCGGCTTCCGCTAACAACCGCCGCGCCTCCTCGGGGTCATAGCGCGGCGGCGGCAGATCCTCCGGGTAGGCCCACTGCTCCGGGGGCAACGGCCCGGCCGCCGGACGCGCCATCCCCCGAAACACCGTGCGGATGATTGTCTCCCGGTCAATGGCCAGCGCCAGCGCCCGCCGTACCCGCACGTCTGCCAACCGCGCATCCTCACAGTTCAACCCCAAATAGGCAATGTTCGTCCCCTTCGCCTGCACCAGCTTCAACCCTGGTGTCTTCCCCAGTGCCTGGTTGGTGCTGTACGCCAAATCGGCATTCACCGCCAACTGCACCGTCCCCTTGCGCAACTCCAGTTCGCGGGTCATGGCATCGGGAATGAAGCGAATCTGAAGCCGCTTGAGCCGGGGCGCCCCTTTGAAGTACCTCGGATTCGCTTCCAGCCAAATATCGCGGTTTTCCCGATAGGCCACAACGCGAAACGGCCCCGTGCCAATCGGCCGCTGAGCAGCTTCCTCCGGCGACGTGCCCTTCGGTACAATCCCCACCGCCACCAGACTGCCCAGCATGGGCAGGTTCGGCGCCCGGCAGCGAAACACAACCGTCCGCTCATCTGGCGCCTCAATGGCCTCCACCAGCGCAAAATCCCCCTTCTTGGGCGAGTTAAACGTCGGGGCACACATGCTCTCGAAGGTGTATTTCACGTCCTCGGCCGTCAGTGGCCGCCCGTCGTGGAAAAACACCCCGGGCCGCAGCCGGAAGGTGAATACCCGCCCGTCCGGCGAAATGGTGAAGTCCGCCAGCTCCGGAACAATGTCAAGCTGCTCGTTTTTATTGACTAGCGTATCAAAGATGATCTGGTGCAGGCGCGCCGAAACGGCGTCATTGCCCACCCGTGGGTCCAGGGTCTTGGGCGGCTTCTCAACCGCCATCACTAGCGTATCGGTCGCTAGCACCACCGGACGCCGACACCCGCCAGGCGCTATCATCAACCCCAGAACCGCCAGCACCCAGCCTAGCTTTTCTAAAAAGCCACCACACCACCCCTTATGCCAGGGCATAGCGATAGTAGTTGGCGTAGTTGTAAAAGTCTTCCCGTACCCCCTGCCCAAACTCCCCAGCAACCGCTGCCAACTGCTTCTGCAAGGCAAATGAAGAAAACTCAATGAAGTTGAGAACCCACGCCCACGTGTATACCACCCCTAGCTTGCGTGGTACGGCTTCCCAAATGTTCGGATGCAGCTTTTGCATTTGCAACATCAACTTCACAAAATCCCCCCATCCCATGCAGTCCTGAAACAGCCCAGTCCGCACCGACGGCGGCAACTGATGCAACGCCTCAACGACAATGTTGAGCAACTCATTGACCGCCTTCGGGTCCTCCCCATCATCGGCCACCATATAGCGCGTAAACGCCGCCATTATCGCCACCCCTGGCTCATAGGCATTGATGAGCCGTAGCGACGCTTCGTCCAAATGCTGCCCCTTGAGTGCCAAATCAATCAAGTGCGTTATCCGACGCAAGTTCCGCACCAGCGACCCAAAACCACAAAATGTCAACGGCGAATTCAATGACGCCGCATCCCCCAACAACAACACCCGATGCGCCGCCGTCCGCTTCTGCGGCCCCAAACCCACGTGGTGTAACCCCGGGATGTACCCAAACACTGGCCGCCGAAACGCAAACCCCGCGCCCGGCCGCTTGTACTGCGGCAACGTCTCGAAGTACCTCTCAAACAACGCCAACAACGACAGCCGCTCGATAGCCTCCACCGGCGCATAGTGAAACAAATAGGTCGTAAACTCCCCATCCTGCCCGGCAAACCCTTCCCACAGTAACTGCCGCCCTTCCCGCGCATGCTCGGTCGTGACCAGAATCTCCCCAACCCGCGCATTGACCTCATCCGCCGCTGAACCAGTGGCAAAACCCGTGGCAATCGTCCCCACCGTCGGACACAGATAACTCACCGTCTCCCGTGGGTTGAGCTGCCGGGCAATCGGCGACAACGTCCCCATCGTGTCAATGAACAACTGCCCCCGAAAAGCCAACCGCCCTTCCTCAACCTGCCGGACAACAACCGTCACCCCCTCGGCCTCAACCTGCACCCGCTCCAGCGTCGCCTGGTCCAAACACCGGCTCCCCTCTGTTGCCAGCAACTTCTGCCGACACTGTGCCAGTAGCCGATCAGATGACACGGCTACCGTCAGCACATCGTCAAACCACAGCGGCTCGGCCGCAAGATAACAACCCTCGGCATGAAACTTGACAAACCCGCCGTCATACTCAGCCGTGATGAAAGCCTCCATTTCGGACGGCGTAAACAACCCAGCCTCGCTCAGCCGTTGCAGCTCACCCCGTGAAATGTTCCAGTCCCGATGGGTTCGCCCCACCCAGTGCCGGTCAAACACAAGCACCCGCCAGCCATAATGCGCCGCCAACGTCGCTCCTACAATCAAACCAAAACAGCCGCCAGCCACAATGACATCAAAGGTTCCACCTACCGCCGGCTGCGACTCAGAAGCCATACCAAAAAAGACCATAGGTTGCGGTGCCGCCAACAGGCGATAACGGTGAAGGTCCAACTCAACCAATCGCTCAAACCAGACTTCTCCTTCCGGCATACTGCAAAACGCAGCATAGGTCCGGGGATAGGCTTCACAAATGGCCGCCGAGCCAAGCTGTGGTAACGCATTGAACGGACTCATGGGAAACTTAGCCGCAAGCCAATGAAATGGTGAGAAATAACACAACCTATGTCACTGTATCGCACCCGCCCCAAAAACGAAACACTCACCCACGTTTCCCGCAACACACGCAGCCACCATGATAGGGTTTGTCCTGATTCGTCGCGTTTTATCACCGGATGTTATCCCTTGCTTCATGCTGAGAGACCGTCATGCGCGTTTCATCCAGCCTGCGCATTGCCTGTCTGCTCGGATGCCTGGCCTGTCCCCTGGCCAGGCTCTGCCCGGGCGCCGACCACCGAACCACCCTGCCGCTCCACCGGCAGCCCCGGCTCCCCCTGAAGCTATGCCGCTGATACGCGGCCAAGGTCATCGAAGGCAACCTTGCCAGCAGAAAAACCCGCCACTACCAGGTGTCCCTTGCCGCCGGCGAGTTTGCCGTCGTTATGGTCGGACAGAGACCGGTGGGGAGTTGCACCTCGCCACCCACAGCGCGTTTCTGGAACTGGAAGATGTCCCCCCAACTCCTCAACCCCGACCAACAACCTGACCGTGCCATTCGGGCTTTACCCGTCCACTTAATCCTGACCAGGTGCGCTGCGATAGCCTCCTGCTGCGCGCGTACCTGTTCTTTGCCGGCACTAACCAGTCCGCCCCAAAAAGCGCCCTGACCACCCTGGAAGCCCCCAGCTCAATGTCTGGGGTTGCTGTCCGCCGCTAGACCGGCTTCGGCAATGTCCGCAACAGCGAAGGGGTTTACGGTCTGCGCCCAGGCCTTTGTCCTGACCGGCGCCCAGACCCAGCTGATGTCCCTATGTCCGTTTCTAAACCTTGCCACCCAGATATGCTGATGCAAGACTTTTATGCCCGCCTCCGGCGCGGCAAACCCAGGGGTGAAGACCTGCGCCAGGCGCGGCTTCAGCTCCGCTGGCAGGCACACTACGCGCACCCGTTTTACTGAGCCAGCTTCATCCTGACCGGCGACTGGCGCGCCTTGTAAGTGCCATCGGGCTGCCCGCCGACAACGGCGGTTGGACAAAGCTGTTTTTTTCGTGGGAGCGCCATACTAGGGTGCAACCTGGTGCACAGCCCCGGACGGCAGTGCATGGACTCCACTCGACAAAAAATGCTGCCGCCGAGCCAGCTCCACCGGCAGTGTATCGTTTTCCTGTACCTGCTCCGGCATCTGGACGCCATCCTCCCCGCCAGCTTCGTTGGCCCAGAGGTAGCCCAGCCGGAACTCCATCTGCGCCCCCGTAAGCGGCACGGTTTCTGATTCTGAAAAGCAAAAATCAAACGGTGTGTGCGCCTTGAGCGGCAGCTCGAAATAAACGCTTTCAGTCTGCCGCTCGCCGGGCTTGAGTACCGAAACGCGCGGCAACACCGGCACATAGGTCGGCGGACAGTCCGGCGGTGGTAGACAGGCTTTCTGGCTTAGTTCCACTACCCCGGCGGAGCGTTGTTCAACGTAACCTAGCGTTGAACGCGCATTTGAGTGTCCCCGGTTGAATACATAGCAGGGAACCGCGGCCTGATTCTCCAACGTGTAGGTCACAACCAGGTGATCACACGGATAAGTAATGCCGTCGTGAACCCCCGCCTTCAACACATAGCCCCGCAGATCACAACGCAGCCCATCCTGCTCGACGTGCACGACAAACAACGATTCCATGGCAGCGGTTTCCCAAACAGCCTTCTTTTCGTTACGAAGTGGAGCCTGAGAGGGCAGCGACGCTTTCCCCCAACAACCTAGCCATAACACCACCAGCCCCCCGATAAGTCGTCCCTGCATAAGGTTGCTACCAATGTCAGTCCCAAAAAGCGAAAGACTCCCGGACCGAAACCTTCGGTGGGAGTCTTCCAGAGTAGCGGTTTTTTCGCCAGAGCGTAAAGCGGCTCAGAAACCGGAAAGCCGGGCCAGCATGTAACTCCGCCGCAACTGGAGGTTCATTTCCTCCCGAATGCCGTTCTCTGTCAGCGCGTAGGGATGGTTGGCATTGTCAAGCTGTTCCGGGGTCCGGGGATCGTTGTCATGGTCGAGTGGTACGCCGACAGCCACCCGCTCCAGGTTCGGCACACGCCCACGGTCGGCCGTATCTACCCCCTGGTATGTGCCGGGGCGCAGGGTTCCGTGTGTGTAATCATAGGCATGCGCCATTTCGTGATACAGCACCACGGACGGCGGCGTATAGGCAGCCGTGCCATCGGCAAACTCGAAGGTCGGCGCAAAGGTTGGATTGTAACCGATGGTGGCATTGGTCGGTGTGCCACGGCGTCCGGTGGACGGATCAAGGAAGGGATTGGAAAAGCGTGAACGCGAAGCAAAGCCGTTGTCTTCGGTGATTTCCTCAATCGTCACCGTGACGCGATCCCGCTGCCGCGCAGCATCAAAGCTGGCCAGCATCTGGCGTCCTGCCGGCGACGAGCGGAGCATTTCCAGATCGTCCATCACGCGCTGCCGGAACTCATCCGAACCGCGCACGATCACCCCCAGTCCGCCCGGATTGCCCGTCAGCTCCACCGTCACCACTTGGTTGCTGCTGCCGCGCGGCGCCGTCCGTACTGTGTCATCTGCCTGCACATACAGCTTGTTGTTGCCGCTGCCGCCGCTGATATTGTCTTTCCCCTGCCCGGCATAGATGGCATCGTCCCCAGCGCCGCCAAACAGCCGATCATCGCCCAGCCCGCCGGAAATGACATCATTGCCTTCACCGCCGTATATGGTGTCGTTGCCTTCGCCGCCTTCCAGGTAGTCATTGCCGGCATTGCCATAAATGAGGTCATTGCCCCGGCCGCCATAGATCGTGTCGTTGCCGTCACCGCCCTGGAGCGTGTCGTTGCCATCGCCGCCATAGATATAGTCGTTGCCGGCACCCCCATTGATGCGGTCATTGCCCGCACCACCATCAATCCGGTCGTGGCCGCTGCCGCCGGTGATGACATCATCGCCATCTCCGCCAAAGAGCCGCAGGTTGACCGTTACACCTGGGTCAACTTGAATCACATCGTTGCCGGCCCCGGCCCGAATCACGAGGTTGTTGCGATCATTTCCGGTGAACCTCCGCCACTCACCGTTGACCGACACAATCACATCGCCGGTTTGTGCATCCTGCGTCACCCGAATCTGGTCATCGCCGTCTCCGGTATCAATCACGACCTGGCCGTTGACGCGAGTAACAGTTGCCTCCCGCGAAAAACCGCTCGTGGCTACAGCCGTTGACGGCCGGCCCATAGCTTGCATCAAGCGGGCTTTGACGCTCTGCCCAATTGCTTGTAGGTCGTTGAGTTTACCAAAGCTGACCGGTCTGGCTGGCGACGGACGAGCAACTGCCGAACGCAAATCCAGCTTGTGGGGAATAGACCTAGTGGGTGCCGGGTTGAACGATGGAGCTGACTTGGCCGCGACTCGCATGACTTTCAAAAAGTGCCTCCAAAACAAGGATTGATGTCTGAAGCTCGCCTCACCCTTGGTTATCGGCAACGTTTCCAAAACGTTGCCACCCAGTGTCAAAATTTTTTCCAAATTTCTCTAGCCCAGCTAAAACCGGCAGCCATCACCGGAGAATTCCCAAAGATACGCCCTAGACAGCACACCAACGATGGTCGTGTTTTCCCCTCTTCCTACTTCTCGTTATCAGAATCATGTCACCAACAACCTCTCCAACCCCCACCCTAAAGATGCCCAGACAGCAACCAGGGCAACCCAACCATCCCGGTCAGGTTGCCCTCCTTTGCTGCCGGCCCAACCACTAACTCCCTAAAGCCAAGCAACCCCAAAACCCCTATATTACGGCCCAGGGTTGCCCTCTTCCGCTTCCGTCACCACCCGGTTCGCCAACAGGCGGACGTCCACCCGGCGGTTGCGCTGCAGCTCCTCTGGCGTCCGAGCGTTGTCATTGATCTTGCCCGCCCCGATGTACTCAATCCGCCACGGCTCAATCTTGTGCACGTTATACAGGTACAACTTGACGGCCTTGGCCCGGTTTTCCGTCAAGGTCAGATTCTTCGCTTCACTGCCACGCCGGTCGGCAAAACCGGAAAGCTCAATCCGAATCCCCCGACGTGATTTGGCAACTGCAGCCAGTGCATCCAGTTCCGCCTTGGCTTCCGGACTGAGGTCATACCGATTGGTCTGGAAATATACCGACACCGTCCGTATTTCGATGAAGTCGTCAACGGCGCGTGCTGTTTCTCGTAACCGGGCATTGGTTCGCTCAACACCAAGTTGCGCCTCCTCAGCCTTGCGCTCGGCCGCTTGGGCGCGAGCATTGGCCTCTTCAGCCCGCGCACTGACCGTATCAATCCGCGCCGACAAGCGCGTGTCTAACTCCCGAATGGCTGATGTATTGCGCGCGACGGACTGTTCCAACTCCTCTGTCCGTCCTTCCAACGGAGCAACTCGCTCGTCAATCGTTGTCCGAACATACTTTTTCGTAGCGCACGCTGGCCCAAAGATCACAACCAAAGCAACCAACACGCATAGCGCTTCCCATTTTCTCGTCATGCGTCTCTCCTTTAGGCAAATTGTGGACCATACTCACGTGAGGCCCTAAGCTTACTGGACTTATTTATATCCGTAAGCCCTTAGCCCAAGTTCAGTTCGACATTACCATGCCCTATCCCAAAAATTAAACCCGAAGCTCTTTTGCCTGGGCCTATCGCACTCCCGCCAAGCCACGTTGCAGGGCGTCTGCCAACTCCAAAGTTGTCGCAGGGCGGTCCTGCGGTTGCTTGGCCAGTGCCCACAGAATGGCTTGCGAAATTCCTGTGGGAAGGTCATGGCGCAACTCAATCGGCGGCTGGGGTGGCATCTTGACGTGTTTGTTGGCCAGTTGCATGACCGTGTCCGCACTGAAGGGTACTCGCCCGGTGAGCATTTCATAACAAATGACACCCAGGGCATACACATCTGTTCGGGCATCAAGTGGGCGGTCCATCCACTGTTCTGGGGCCATGTAATAGGGCGTCCCGGCAACCCGCCCCTGCTCGGTCAAGGTCTTGATGAGCCTGCCGGTCATCCGCAGCCGCGCCAACCCAAAATCAATCACTTTCGCCATTTCCTGCTGGCGGTCATACTGCTCGATCATGATGTTCTCGGGTTTGAGGTCACGGTGAATGACATTGCGCTGGTGGGCAACGTGTAGAGCAGCGCAAACCTGCACCATCAAACGCACCATTCGGCGAACATCTAACATCCGCTCTTGACGCAGAATGTCGCGCAACGTCTTGCCTGACAGCAGTTCCATCACCAAAAAGATCAGCGCCGGCCGATCCCCCTGCTGCGGTTGCTCGAAGTAATCGTAAATGGCAATGACGTTCGGATGTCGAATACGCCCCAGCGCTAGTGCTTCGCGGCGAAAACGCTCGGCAGTGGTATGGTCGGCTGCAAACTCCGGCTTGAGCACCTTGACGGCCACTGCATCGCCAATGTTGATGCGTTCGGCACGGTAAATTACCCCGGTCGCTCCCTGCCCAATCTTAGACCTGATGTGGTACTTGCCCTCCAGAACTTGCCCAATCAACGGGTCCCGCTCATCAAGTGATACTGTAGACCCAACCCTAGATGGCTCATCGGAAACCTGTCTGGCAGTCTTGGTGGCTGTCGGCGCTGGTGATAGTGCCGTGCCGTCCAACGGACAAAAGCGCATCGTGTCTGTCCAAACTCGCCCACATCGAGGACAGGTTCTCATGGCCTATCAACAAAATAGAACCCCTTCTGACCCCCCTGTATATCTTCACCTCACCCGGGCGGCCAGCCCAGCGGACGCCCTCCCAAAAGATGTACGTGCAGTTGAAACACCGACTGCCCCGCATCAGGCCCCGTGTTGATAACCGTCCGGTAGCCAGTCTCCGCAATGCCAACTTCGCTGGCGATTTTTGTCGCCACCCACAATAAATGCCCCAAAATGGTCTCATCGCTCTGGGTAGCTTCATTGAGCGACTTCATTGGCTTCCGCGGAATAATGAGAATATGCGTTGGTGCTTGTGGATGAATGTCCCGGAAAGCCACACACAGATCATCGCTATACACAATGTCTGCTGGAGCTTCACCACGGGCAATTTTGAGAAAGATATTATCTGCTTCTGCCATACTGCCGCCTTTTTTCCAAAGCTACTTCCAGACGCATTTGCTCGCGTCAGAAAGGCTGTCGTTGTCGCGCATCCTACCACAGAGCAACAGCTCTCAAACAACAACTCCCTTATGTAAGACAGGTGAGGCGCTTCTCTACAGCCTGTGCCACTAAAGCCACGGATATATCCATGCAGATATGTTCCCGACATGTACGGCGATAACAGTTCCGACGACAAGGTATATCTAAGCTAATAACCCTGTCAGTCGCGGCAAAGGGGCCATTTCGTTCGGCAGAGGTCGGGCCGTACAAACCGATAATGGGCGTCCCAACAGCGGCCGCCAGATGCAGCGGTCCCGTATCGCCCCCAACAAACACCGTTGCCCGCCGAGCCAATGCCAAGTACTCCCGCAGGTTCGTCGGAAAGGACACTACCGGCGCCGTCTGCACGACTGCCCGCATCTGCTCAACCATCCAGGCTTCCCCAGGCCCGTACGTCACGACACTTGCCAGGCCGTGCTGTCTCCAGAGCAGTTCAGCCAGGTGCCCAAAGTTGGCCGCCGGCCACCGCTTGGTCACCCATCCACCGCCCGGGTTAAGCAGAGCAAAGCGCCCCGTGATGCCATGCTGCGCCAACTGCCTCGACACATAAGCCGCCTCATCTTCCAGAGGTGGCAGCCAAAACTCGTATACCTCCGGGAGCGCAACGCCCAACGCCTCGACCAAACGCAAATTGGTGCGAATCACATGCTCGGATGGTGCAACCGCCACCTGCTCGGTATACGCCAACCGGCTCATGGGTTCACGCAGGGCATCGGTTGCAAAGCCAATCCGCCGCCGGGCCCGAGAATACCAGGCTACGGCAGCGGACTTTATCAGCCCCTGAAAATCCAGCGCCACATCTACTGGATGCTGGCAGAGCCGGGCTAGACAGGCTGTGGCCTGACGAAGTGTGTCCCACCGGTGCCACTGCTGCCGCCAACCCCGTGTGTCTAAAACGATGACCTCATCCAAACCGGGCGCCCCCAGCAGCAATGGTGCAGCTACCCGCTCGACAACCCACGTCAGCCGCGCCGTAGGAAACGCCCGGCGCAGCGCTGCCGCTGCCGGCATTGTATGCACAACATCCCCAATACTGCTCAGCTTGACAATCAGGATGTGCACCCTCAGCCCGCCTCCACCCTTTGCTCTGTTCCCGAAAACCACACCTCTTCCAGTTGGAATTGGGCGAGCCTTTGCACCTCCTCCAACCTCCCAGCAGCAGGCCTAAGGGACAGATTGCTCGTTATCAGATGGATGTCAAAAAAAACCACGCCGCGCGCACCTTCCCCCACAACGGCCCACCGAACACCACTAGCCCCACCAGCACCGAAAACACCGCCGCCACCAGTGTCGCCCCGGCCGCCGCATCCTTCGCTACCTTGGCCAACGGATGAAACTCCGGCGAAGCCAAATCCACCACGGCTTCAACGGCACTGTTGACCACTTCCAGCGAGAGTACCAGCGCCGACATTATCAACACCGGTACCAAGCCCGTCTCCAGCCACCAGGCTAGCACCAACGCTAGCCCCCCAAGGCTACATTCAATCCGAAAATTGGGCTGTGAACGCCACGTGTGAACCACCCCCGCCCAAGCATAGCCAAAAGCCGCCCACAACCGCGCCCCTCCCGTCTGCGCACTTCCCTGCAACACGTCAGCCAAGGGAAGAGGTTGTTTCATCCGTCTGCGGAGCAGAAGCCAAACTGTGCGCTGTGACCTCCGCCGACGGTAACGGCGCACGGGGGACGGTCAGCCCATACTTGACAATGCACCACAACGCCTGCAAACCATCCCTCCACCCAATCTTTTTTCCCTCTTCGTAGGTGCGCCCATAGTAACTGATCCCAACCTCGTAGACCCGCAACCGCCGGCGAGCAACCTTGATGGTGATCTCTGGCTCAAACCCAAACCGGTCCTGCTCAAGCGGAATAGACTGAATCACCTCCCGCCGAAAAGCCTTGTAGCATGTCTCCATGTCCGTCAGGTTCAGGTCTGAAACCATGTTCGAGAGCAAGGTCAACAAGCGATTGCCCACCGAGTGCCAAAAATACAACACCCGATGCGGTCGCCCGCCCATAAACCGCGACCCATATACGACATCGGCCTTGCCTTCCAAAAGCGGCGCCAGCATCTGGGGATACTCTTGCGGATCATATTCTAGGTCAGCGTCCTGGATAATCACGTAATCCCCTGTCGCATGCCGAAATCCCTCGCGCAATGCTGCTCCCTTCCCCCGATTGACCGGCTGAAACAATACCCGGAGATTGGGCTGGGTTTTGGCCAATTCCCGTAGGATGTCAGCAGTGCCATCCGTCGAGCAGTCATCTACACAGATAATTTCCTTCTCCAGCGGCAACTGGACGGCTTGTACCCGGGTAATCAGTTCACGCACCGTACGGCGCTCGTTATAAACCGGAATGACGACAGATAATTTGCCAGCCATAGGTCATCCTGCTTTGCCGGCATGGTTTCCTACGCCAAGGCCTAAGCGATGAAAAGCTACAATAACCAGCGCATGGGTGATTTGGCCGGTCGCAATAAGCGTCGGGATCGCTTCCAACGGTGCAAGACGCACCGCCAACGCCTCACTGCTATCAAAGCGCGGCGGCTTGAGCCGACGTACCCCACGCGCCACAAAGCTGTAGCAACGGTTGTTTTGAATGGCCGGGTTGGGATGGCAGTAGCCCAGTGCCTCGATGGTCTCCGCCACGTAGCCGGTTTCTTCCTCAAGTTCGCGGGCTGCTGCTGCCGCTGGCGTCGCATCGGTGGTATCCACCATCCCGCCGGGAATCTCGAGTGTCACCTGGTCGATCCCATGGCGGTACTGCTCCACTAAAACAACCTCCCCAGCGGGGGTCAGGGGAATCACGTTCACCCAGTCTGGTGCATGAATGACGTAAAAATCCCGCGCCGCAGTCGCACTGACTTCTGCCTCTGGTGGGCAGGCGCGTTCCCGGTACAACGCAAACACTTTGGCGTCAGCAAGCCGTTCTGGAGGCAACTTCTGCCACGGACGAACGCTCATCATTCGGCTTGGTTAGCTGTGGCTGCCAGCGGCTGCGGACTCTCCCGCCGCGCACGAAATGCCAGCGACACCTCCACAATCATTGTCACCTCGTGCCCGTTGGCCTGCAGATTGCGTAACTCCGACTGAATTCGAGGTGATTCCCACACCACCTCACGCAGAATCCGGCTCAGACGATCGGTTGCCTCTTGCAGATAAGGATCCTCATACTCCATCGCTCCACCTCCGGTTTACCAAAAGCTTGCCCCCAGACTCAAAAGAGGCAACCAGCATTGCTACCACAGCTATCTCGCTTGCTCCGCAGTACCCAAGGGAAAGTACTCATTATCGTAGGCAAAAAGTCCGGAGTGAGTCAATTTTCACAATTCGCACCGAAGCTCTCTTTGGCCGGCATAACCTTTACGGCGTCGGAGCATAATAGCCACGGCGAGCGCGAACAATGACCCCAGGCCGCTTGACCCGCACCTCAATCCGACGAAACTTGCCATCGCGTGCCTCGTTTGAAGAGTAGTAGTTGAGCACATACTGCGCTCGCAATTCGGCTTCAAGTTGGGCAAATCCACTCGTCAACTCAGCTAAACTTGTGACCATAAACACACGCCCACCCGTCTGGCGGCAAAACAACTCAAATTCGTTATCCGGCGGCGGAAGGAAATCGTCATATTCGGTTCGGATCACCGGGCAAATACCAAAAACCACGGCATCTGTCCGGTTGACAGCCTCCAGCGCCCGCTCGCGCGTCACTCGGCTGACCGTATTCTGCCCGTCAGACACCACAATAATCACCCGCCGTCCGGGTTCGCGCTCCAACCGGCGTGCTGCAATGAAAATCGCATCGTACAGGGCGGTTGCCCCACGGGCTTCCAGCCCCCGCACAGCCCCTTCCAATGCCACCAGGCTGGAAGTCAAATCCTGCCGAAGGTAGACATCGTGATTGAAGGCGTAAAAGGCAGCCCGATCCTGTGGACGCAACACCTGCCGGAAAAAATCCAAAGCAGCCTCCTGCTCAAACCTCAACCGATTGCGCACGCTGGCACTAATGTCCAGTAACAGCGCTAGTTGCAGCGGTTGATCAGCCTGGCGGCCGACCCGGCTGATGGTTTGTAACTGACCATCTTCGTAAAGTTCAAAATCCTCATCGCTGAGGTCTGTCACCGGCAAGCCTGTGGCGGTGTTGACCGACGTCAGTACGGTTACGTAGTCCGCCCGCACAACCACGTCGGCGGCTACCTCTGCGCGGCGTTCCGGCACCATCCCGGCTGGTACGGGCACGGTCTGGGCTTTTCCCACAAGGCTACTGGCCAGCAACCACGTAGCCATCCACCATCCTACCTGCCCAGTCTTCATGCGACTTCATCCACCGGCCAGCATCGCTGACCGTCCTGTATCCATAGCCCTGACCCACTCATCAAAGGCTGCCAGCGCTAAAGCAATCTGGCGTGCCCGCCGTTCGGCGCGATGCCGATACCGCTGCGCTTCAGCCTCGGCCAGTGGTGGCAATAGGGCAAAGGTGATGTTGATCGGCTGATAATTCTCATTTTCGCAATGGGCGACGTAGTTGAGCAGACTGCCAATCGCCGATGCCCGCGGGACTGGCAGCAACGGCCTTCCCTGGACCAACGCTGCTGCCCAGCGGCCAGCCACCAACCCCGTCGCCAGTGACTCTACATAGCCTTCGACACCCGAGATTTGCCCGGCAAAAAACAACCGTGGCTCGTGTTTGACCTGAAGCGTGGGCGTCAGCAGCTTGGGCGCATTGACGTAGGTATTGCGGTGAACCTGCCCGAACTTCAAAAACTCGGCCTGCTCCAGCCCTGGAATCATTCGCAAAAGTGCCTTCTGCGCCCCCCACTTGAGTGAGTTCTGAAATCCCACCAAGCTGTAACTGTCCGCCATGAGATTTTCTTGGCGCAGTTGCACCACAGCATACGGCTCCTTGCCGGTGCGCGGATCGCGCAGGCCAACCGGCTTCATCGGCCCAAACCGCAGGGTGTCCCGTCCGCGGCGCACAGCCACGTCAATCGGCAGGCAGGCCTCGAAATACTGAGCCTTATCGGCTTCAAATGCCTTTGGGGCAACACACTCAGCCGCCAGTAAGGCATCTACAAATGCTTCGTACTGCGCCTTGTCCAGCGGACAGTTCAGGTAGTCATCCCCACCCTTTCCGTAGCGGGCAGCACGAAACACCACGTCGTAGTTGATGGTTTCAGCATCGACAACCGGCGCGATAGCGTCATAAAAGTACAGCCGTTCAGCTCCGGTCAGCGCCTGAATGGAAGCTGCCAGCGCGTCTGAGGTCAGCGGCCCTGTGGCAATAATCACCACCCCATCGGAAGGAATTGTCGTGACTTCTTCCCGGATGACTGTGATGCGCGGATGCGAGGTAATCCGCGCCGTGACCTCAGCCGCAAACCGCTCCCGATCAACCGCCAGTGCGGCCCCGGCCGGCACGCGCGTGGCTTCAGCAACGGCTATAAGCAAAGAGCGTGCCCGCCGTAGCTCTTCTTTGAGTAAGTGCGGCGCGGTGTTGACTTCATCCGACTTGAACGAGTTGCTACAGACAATCTCTGCCAGGCGGTCCGTTGTGTGCGCCGGCGTTTGCTTGACCGGCCGCATTTCATAAAGCCGTACTGGCACACCCTGCTCGGCACACTGCCAAGCAGCTTCACATCCAGCCAGGCCTCCGCCAATCACTGTCACCGTGTCACTTTGCATAAGTCACCACTTTAGCGCCGATACTTCCCAAACCATGCCTGCAAGTAAAGCTGTTGGGCCAGTTGATGTGACGGGCGCCGAAAACTGTGGAACTCTTCGGGAACCCGTACCAGCAATGTCGGCTTCCCCAGCATTTTCAATGCCCGGTAGTATTCTTCAGTTTGCCCGATAGGTGTCCGCAAGTCGGCTTCGCCGGTCAGCAGCATTATCGGTGTCGTCACCTTGGCAACGTAACTGAGCGGTGACCGAACGGCAAATGCCTGTGGGTCTTCCCACGGATACTTCTCAAACTGGTCATACCACGTCACCGGGCCATCGGTTGTGCCCACAAAAGAATGCCAGTTGACCACCGGCCGCATGGCAGCCGCAGCAGCAAACCGGTCAGTGTGACCGACAATCCATGCCGTCAGCACCCCGCCCCCAGACCCGCCGCAGACAAACAGGTTGCGCTCGTCAATGAACCCCCTGGCCAAAGCCGCATCCACCCCGGCCATGAGATCGTCGTAGTCCTTCCCCGGATAGGCATACTGAATGCCGTTGACAAATGCCTGCCCATAGCCGGTCGAACCACGTGGGTTGGTGTAGAGCACGGCATAGCCTTCGGCGGCAAAGTTCTGAAACGCCCAGTTGAAAGCCACCGAGTACATGGACCACGGCCCGCCGTGAATCCACAACACCATGGGATATTTCTTGGCCGGATCGAAATCCGCCGGTTTGATGAGCCAACCCTGAATCTCCAGCCCATCGGATGACTTGAAGCGCAGTTCTTCGGCTTCCCCCAGCGCAAGGCCGGCAAGCACGTCTGCATTGACATCCACCAGCACTTGCATCTCGCCCGGCTTGGCAACCGAGAATGTCACTAGGCTTCCCGGCTCTTTGAAGCTTGACCGGATAGCCGCCACCTGCCCATTGTCCGCTATGGAAAAAGCGCTTAGAACGTGGGTTCCCTCGGTGATCCGGCGCGCTTTTCCGTTGACCGGCGCAAAGTAAAGCTGTGCCGTACCGCGCTCTTCCACGAGGAAATACACCCCGCTGCCATCCCGCGCCCACGTGACCTGCGTCGGGGAACTAGGCAGATCGCCAACCCACAGCCTGGCCTCCTTGCCATCGGCGTTCATCAGATAGAGATTCGAGATATGGTAAGTTAGCTTCTGGTGGTCGTATCCCACGTAGGCAATGCGTTTGCCGTCAGGCGAAACCTTCGGCTGGGCATCACGCCCACGCCGGTCAGTCAGCGCCCGAAGTTCCCGGGTGGCCAGGTTGATGACATAGATTTCGCTGTCACCCCGGGCAAACTCCCAGTCATCCCGCCGGATAGCGGACACATACACCTGCCGGCCATCGGGCGACCACTCCGGGTCATCGTAGCTGTACTTTCCGTCCGTGATGCGCTGCGGCGTCCCACCCAGCCGCGCATCCAGCACAAACACCTGCCGTTTGGCACGGGGAATCTGTCCCTGCCCGTCCACGGCCCACACCATGCGGTCAATGACCAAGGCGGGCTTAGCCCACTGTGCGCCCTTCGGCGCTTCCGGCAGCTTGATGGGCAGGGGGGAATCAGGATCGGGCACGAGCATCGAGAACAACAGTTGCTTTCCATCCGGCGACCACCGCAGATCGGATGGCTCCTGCTCGACGCGGGTCAGTTGCACAAGATCGCCGGTCTCCGGTGCCAGGACGTGAATTTGCGCACTCCCGTCGCGCTCTGCCACAAAAGCCAACCGCTTGCTGTCCGGTGACCACACCGGCAGACGGGCGCTGTAGGTCTGTCCTGTCAACTCGCGGGCGCGTGAGCCATCACGCTCCACAATCCATAGGGTGGAACGGTACCGGTCAGTCATCTTGTCCACAAAAGTGCGGGTAAACACAATCTGCCGCCCGTCCGGGGAAATGGTCGGATTCGTCACCGACTCCATTTCCATAAACGTTCCTTTGTCAAGCCGACAGGGTGCGGTGGCGGCTGCTTCCTGGGTCAGCGCCAGACCTGACAAGCTGAAAGTCAAAGCCAGGAGAACCGTGAGAAACGGTTTCAGGGTGAACATGACGTGTTTTTCTGTGCGATGGACATGGAGCAAGAGTAGGGCCGGATGCCGGCTGGCAAACATACTGCCGCCGGGCGCCCCAGGCCAAAATGGAAGGATACCCCAGCCGGATGATGCATCGCTACCACCGGGCGCCCCGGCTGCATGTGTCAGCGCCGGTCCGGCTTTCGGTCCCACCTCCCCCGTCTGCCAACCATTGCGTCGGCAATGGGCCGCCCCTGTGACAAAACGCCAGAGGTGCGGCCCGGTTCCGCCGATGGCCCCCAGCCGGAATTCTGACGTCTACCGGCCAGAAGAGCGCCAATCAGAAAAACAGCTTGAGGGCGAACTGAATCTGCCGTGGATCACGGGCGCGCGTCACCCGTCCGAAATTTTCCCCTTCCGTGATGTTGCCGCGCGGATTTAGAAACTGGGTCTGGTTGAAGACGTTGTAGAACTCGCTGCGAAACTCAACGCGCAGCCGTTCATTGATGGGAATGTTTTTACGCAGGGTGACATCGTAGTTGTGGATGCTCGGACCACAACAGATCGTCCGGGGCGCGTTTCCAATTGTCCCCAGTTCCTGGGGCGCGAAAGCGGTTGGATCAAAAAAGTAGAGGTTGTTGCGCCGGGGGTCGAAGGTCCGAAACCGCCCCACCAGGTCCGGCTGTCCCGGCAGCTCGAAGTCAAAGCTGTTCATCAGCTCCAGGTCATCCGACGAGGTGATGCGAATCGGAAAACCCGTCTGATAGACGGCAATGCCGCTTACGGCCCAGTTGTTGAGGATACCGCCGAGCCAGCGCCGGCCAGTCACCTTGGGCAACCGGTAGTCGAACGTCACCACCAGGCGATGACGGGCGTCAAACAGGGACAGTGAACGACTCAGCCGCGGATTGATGGGGTTGACGATGTTCTCGAAGCTCGAAGCATTGTCAATGGACTTGCTCCACGTGTAGGCCGCCTGAATCTGAATGCCTTTTTCCTCGAAGCGTTTGTCCACCAGCACCTGTAGCGAATGGTAGTTCGAGTTGCCGGCCGTCTGCCGCTCAAACAGGCTGGCAAAGACCGGCACACCATCGGGCGGGCAACCCTCACCGGTCAGGGGATTGCAGAAAGGCGAGGAAAATGGCCGCAACCCTACCAGCCGGATGGCCGGATTGTTCGGCCCGGTCACGGTACGCTGTGGGCCGTAGGGCAGATGCAGGGTCACACCCGCCGGAATGGCTCCGGCCGGCACGAAGTATTCGTTGTCAGCTCCAAACGGTCCGCACGTGCCAGGCCCCAGAATCCGGTTCAGGTCAAGGCATGTCTGGGGATTGCCAAAGTTGATGTCCCGTGTCAGCAGCAGCCGGTGGCCCTGCGTGCCCACATAGCCGACCTGCAACAACAGGTCATCCTGGAGCTTGCGCTGGAGCGTCAGGCTGTACTGCACGGAGTACTGCGGACGAAGTTCCGCCGGCAACTGTCCATACAGCAGAATGGGGCGGAACACGGAGTAGTCCACCGGATCGCCCCGCCGTGGATTGAGAATCCCATTGGAGGGGTTCGGCACAATCGTTCCATCCTGGCGTAGAAAAGGCGTACTGAGGAACGTGTTGGTGATGTTTGAGCTGATGCCAAAGGGTGGCTGGGGCACGAGCTGGGCCAGGATAAGACCTTCAATGGGTCCGTTGTAAAACATCCCCCAGCCGGCCCGTACACTGCTGTTGCCGGGGCCGCCGGTCAGCTTCGCCAGCCAGCCGCTCTGCCAGGGCGGACTCCAGGCCAGACCAAGGCGCGGCGCAAAAGCCCGGTAGTAGGTTCGGAACAGCCCATCCGGTACGCCCTCATCCCCCGGAATGCCCAAACCCAGGGGAAAGACGGCGCGGGCCGGGCCTGTCGGGCTACAGTCCTGCGACCCAAAGACACCGACGAGCGGATTGTCGGGATTAAGCCGGCAGGGAAACTGCGTACTGACCAGGCCCGCTCGAAAGGATTGCACCCGGCGAAAGCGGTCCGCTGGTGGGGTGTTCAGTTCCCAGCGCAGGCCGTAGTTGAGCGTGATGTTTGGCGTGATTTTCCAACTATCTTGAGCAAAGAGATAGACCGCATTGCTGTAGAAGTGCGAAGTCTGCGCACCGGTCTGGTAGTATGAATCCACCAAACCCAACAGGTAGTTGGGCAGTAGGTTCGTGTAGCCAATGCTGTTTGGCCCGCCTCCAAAAATGCTGAACTGACCGTTGAGCGCGCCAAAGTTGGTCATCAGGTAACGCTGCTGCCGCACGTCCACCCCGAACTTGGCCGTGTGGTTGCCCCAGATACGGGTCAGATTGTTGGTAAGCTGATAGGTGTTGACGACCTGGGGGATTTCTCCCTGGTAGTTGTTCCCAATTGAGAAACCACCTTCGAGACCAATCCACGGCACGCCCTCATGCGGCGTCCCGACGCCGACGATAATCCCCAGCCGGGGGTTGTTCGGGTCGGAGAAGCACAGCTCCGGGGGCACGTCACGGCACGAAGCATTCACTAGATTAGAGCGTTCCGGGCTGTTGAACCGAAACATGTTCTGACGGAAGTACACCGCCCGCGCCTCATTGATGGTGTTCGTACCTGTCCACGTATGGGAGAGGTTGATCTGAGTGACGCGGAGGTTATTGAGATTGCCAAAGCCGGGCAGGTTGGCGCCGGAATCGGCCACCCGCGCAAATGGCTCGAAGGTAAAGCTATCTGAGTAGAACAGAAACGCACTTAGTTGCTGCCGGTCCGTCAAACGGTGGTCAAGACGCAAAAGCCCTTGGTCTCCACGGCGGCGGGCAACCGGATTGGCCTGAAAGAAGCTGTCGCCCAGGTTTGGGAGCGGCACGAACTGTTGCAGCAAGTCATTGGCAGTTCGGTCAAAACATGCACTGGGAATGCGGTTGCCAGGGAAAATATCGGCATAAGCCGCGCCGGCTCTGATGGGCGCGCCCCCGGCCGCAGCCACGGCAGCAGCACAGCCAGGACGTGCATTGAGCACGGCGGCCACGGTTGCGTCAGCAATGAAGCCAGTAAAGAGCGGCCCGGCGCTGAAGTCACCCTGGCGCTCGGCCGCCGTCGGCACGGGCACAACCTCCGACGGGATACCCTGGCGGATGCGTCGCCCTTCGTAGGAAGTGAAAAAGTACGTCCTGCCGCGCTGGATGGGGCCGCCAAACGTGCCACCAAAAATATGCTGGTTATAGGCGGGCTTTTCTAGATTGAAAAAGTTGCGTGCATTGAGCACCCGGTTTCGGAAAAACTCAAAGACATTGCCACGGAATTGATCACTCCCGGACTTCGTGACAACGTTGATAACCGAACCGGAGTTGCGGCCGTACTCGGCATCGAAATTGTTTGTCAGGACACGAAATTCCTCAATGGCGTCTGGTGAAGGCTGAATAGCCGGCAGATTGACATAGAGATCATTGGCTTCACCACCATTGACACTGAAATTGTTTGACCTTCCACGTCCACCATTGACGGACACAACACCAGGCTGGTCACTCCCGGTAAAAAGGTCTGATCCAAGCTGTGACTGAACCCCTGGCTGAAGCTGTAGAAATTGATAGGTATCGCGGGTATTCAGCGGCAGGTTGACGACAGCGCGGCTATTGACCGAAGCGCCAAGCTGCGTGCTTTCGGTTTCAACCAAGGGTGTCCCACTGGCCTTGACCTGAACAACCTCACTGGTTTCCCCAATCTCCAGCCTGACCGTGACACTGTTGACACGCCCCAGGCTGACTTCCAGATTCGTCTGCTCGTACTGCTTGAACCCCTCGGCAGTGACCACCAGCCGGTAGGTTCCAATCGGGAGTGACGGCAGCTCGAATGTTCCATCCTCACTTGAAGTCGTGACGCGCGTGATTTGTGTTCCCTGAAGCGTCACGGTGACGTTCGCCCCAGCCACCCGGGCATTGCTGGGGTCCCTGATGACGCCACTGATCGTACCGGTTGTTTGTGCCCAGCCCAATGCTGTCAGCCAGCCCATAAAGCCGACGACAAAGCCCCAGAAGATGCCGTTTTTCTTCATGGTTTCCTCCCATACAGAAACGGTTTCGGGCAGAAAGCTTTACCAAACTGTTTGTTTTTGTCTTTTGATGCTAAACCTGTTTTTTTGACAGAACAGGGCAAACCGGGCAGAGCATGATCTTTCAGCCCGGTTGGGCTTTTCACAGAATGAGTTTCAGGCAATTTCAGAGAGAAATTTCAAAGACCGGTTTCAGCCTGTGCCCTCCGTTCGGCCAATAACTGCACAAGCCCTTATCCTGAAACCGGATGAAGGAAAAAGCTATTATACGTTGGTATAAGTTTGGTTTCTCACCCTTGCGCTTTCAGGCCGACGAGGAACCGGAAAGCCCCAGTCGTTCCGCCGCCCGCACCAATTCCGGGAGAGAGGCCACCTGCATTTTGCGCATCACATGTCCACGATGGACCTTGACGGTGATTTCACTTGTCCCAAGCTCAGCCGCAATCTGCTTGTTGAGCCAGCCGGCCACGACCAACGCCATGACCTCGCGTTCGCGGGCGGTCAGCGTGGCATAGCGTTGCCGCAGGGCAGCCAGTTCGGCACGCTGAGCGCAGGACGTGCGATGGCGTGCAATTGCCTGCTCAATAGCCTGAAGCAACTCGTGCTCCTGAAACGGCTTAGTTAGAAACTCGAACGCCCCAGCTTTCATAGCCCGTACGGACATCGGGATGTCCCCATGACCGGTGATGAAAATGATGGGCAGGTCTACCCCGGCCTCAGTCAGGCAAGACTGCAAATCCAGACCGCTCAACCCCGGCAAGCGCACGTCGAGCACTATACAGCCCGGTGTGTCGTCAGCCCGCGCGGCACTCAGAAAAGCCTCTGCCGAAGCAAATGATGCCACCTGATAGCCAACCGAACGTAACCAGTTCTCCAGGGACTGGCGAACTGAAACATCATCCTCAACCACGTACACGATTGGCGAATCCATCGCCCACACTCCCTTCAGTCATCAACGTAAACTGGAACTTCGCGCCGAAGCTGTCGCCAGCAACACACCACAGGCGGCCGCCATGGTTTTCGACGATGGAACGACTGATTGCCAACCCCAGTCCCATGCCATCAGGTTTCGTTGTGTAAAACGCATCAAAGATGTTGGCCCCGTGGGTTTCCCCCAAACCAACGCCGTTGTCTTCCACGGTCACCAACACCTGACCGTTGCCATAAGGTTCTGCGGATAGCCGAATTTCCCGCCGGCGTTCCGTTACCGGCAGCAGCGCCTCCACGGCATTAACCAACAGGTTGAGCACAACCTGCTGACACTGCACCCGGTCGCCAAAAACGGCCGGGATGCCTGGGGACAAGTGGGTGTGAATGGTGATGCCCTTTCTGACGAGATCGTTCCGAATGAGAGATAGGACTTCAACCAGTGCTGCCCCCAGGTCAAACGTGGTTTTTTTCAACTCGGTCCGGCTCAGCATGGCGCGAATGCGCGCGATGATCTCGGCCGCGCGATTGCCATCCCGAATGATGGCCATCACAGTCGTCCGGGCCTCTGGGAGGTTTGGCGGCACGGCCCCCAGCCAACGCAGACAGGCATTCCCATTGGTGACAATCGCCGCAAGCGGCTGGTTGATTTCATGGGCAATCGAGGCCGCCAGCTCCCCCAGCAGCGTCCGGCGTGACACCAGGGCCAGTTCGGACTGGAGCTTGGCAAGGGATTCTTCTGCCTGACGCCAGTCCTCAATGTCCGTCCCAAGCCCGTACCACTTGATGACCTGCCCCGGTTCGCCGGCCGGAACGACGTGCAACCGCAGCCGCCGGTACACGCCATCGGCGCGGCGCACCCGGACTTCCGTTTCAAAGGCCTGGCCGCGCATCCGCGCCTGCTGCCACTGTTCCGCCAGGCTGTCAGCCTCTGCCGGATGTACCGGCAGGTTGCGCCGCAAATCCGTCACCGGCGTGGAAGATGCCCCCAGAAAATCACGCCAACGCTGGTTGAGAAACTCCACTGAGCCATTCGGCAACTCGCTCCAGACCAAACCCGGTATGGTGTCCATCACCAGCCGGAGCTGGTCCTGAAGCGCCTGAATCTCCTGAAATGACTGACGGTTCTTTGCAGCCAGGCGGTTGATGGTAAACGCCGTCGTCAGAAACACAATGGGCGCGACCACATCCAGCGGTTGGTTCATCGCCGGACGAAACAAAGGTGCGGTGAAAAACGAATCCAGGCCGAGGTAAGCGAGCATGGCCGTCACCGCCGATGGGGCCGCGCCAGTTCTAAGCGCCATCAGAACGATGACGATGAGATACAACAGGGCAGCGGTCGTCGAATGGACCTCCAGGTAGAAAGCCACGGCGGTCAAGGTAGCCACACTCACCCCGCCAACAGCATACGGTGCCAGGCGACGCAACCACGGTCCCAGACGTACGTTATGCTTTCGTATCACGTTGAGCTACTCCGCCATCCCATTCGCATCATTCTGGCATCATTCTGAATGATGCTGCATCCAAAAGTTGGAAAACCGATGACGCACTGGCTACACTTCGGCCACCCATTCGACCTAACTATTGTAAAAGATGTTTTATGCCACTTGGAAAACATCGCACCCATCAGTACCCACCCTGGAGAAAGCTGCTCTGGCTGCTCGCCCTGTTGCTTGTGGGGAACAGTATGGCGCTGGCGGACCCAGTGATGGTCAGCGACAGTCCGGCCAGCCAACCGCTTACCGCCCGGCTTGACCAACTGGAAGACCCCACCCGGCAACTCACCATCGAGCAGGTGGCCCGGCAGCCACTTCCCTTCACCCCGGTGGCCACCGACTTCCTCAACCTGGGCTACACGTCCTCGGCTTACTGGTTCCGCCTGCGCCTGCGCAATGATCTGGCGTATCCGGTGGAGCGGATCATTGAGGTCGAACAACCCTATCTAGGCCGCGTCGAAGCCTATCTGCCCCGCACTGACACCGAAGGTTTTCTCTACCTTGCTGCCGGAGACGATCTGCCCTTTTCGCTCCGGGCTGTCCGCCACCGCCTGCCGGTCTTTCCTATCTCCCTCCCGGCCCACACCGAGCAGACCATCTATCTGCGCGTCGAAACCAAAGGGGCGTTCACTTTCTCAGCCACCCTCTGGGAGCCACTCGAACACGGCCGCAAGGACCGTGTCCATACCTTTTTCCTGGGAGCTTACTACGGCTTTCTCCTCATCCTGCTCATCTACAACGCCGCTTTCTTTTTTGGCATTCACGACCAAACCAACATTTTCTTTGCCGGCTATGTCATCTGCATCGGCCTGTTTCAGGCCTGTGTGGATGGCTTTGCCACTCAGCTTCAGGAGTGGTTCTTTGGCGGCCTGCTTGTGGAAGGACTGCGGCTGCGGCTTGTTTTTGGCAACGCGGCCTGCGGGATGGCTGCCCTCTTTACCCGCAAGTACCTTTGCCTGCAAAACTTCTGTAACCGTGGACTGAGTGTGTTGGCAGGGGTGTTTTTCGGCATGGCCGCCATTGCCGCCATTGCTCCGACACAGACTGTAGCCAGGATTTCAACTTATTTTATGGCACTGGGGGCGCTGCCGGGACTGTATGCGTCCATTGGGCCGCTGCGCCAGGGCTACCGGCCGGCGCTGTATTTCCTGCTGGCGTGGTCGGCGGTGGTGTTGGCCGTTCTGCTCAACACATTGCGAACCGTCGGGGTGCTTTCGCCCGCCATTGCCTGGCCGTCGGTGCTGCACCTTGGCACGGTCGTTCAGGGCCTGTTCCTGTCCGTAGGGCTGGTTGCCCGCGTGGCCCAGCTTCAGCAGGAAAAGGAAGCTGCGCAGGCCGAAGCCGAACGGCGGACGGTTGAAGTGTCGCTTTCAGAAGCCTTCAACCGGCAGCTCAAGCAAGCCAACGAAGAACTCAATCAGGCGCTTCTGGCACGTGAAGAGGCACGGCGGGAGGCCGAACAGCGCCGGGCCGAAGCCGAAGCTGCCAATGCGCGTCTCATGGAACTTGATCGCATCAAGTCCGAGTTCACGGCCATGCTTGTCCATGACCTGCGTTCTCCGCTGGCAGCCGTCAAGGGGACGCTCGAACTCATCGAAGAAGTTCTGCCCGGCCATGACCCGGACCTGCTTGAACTCGTACGCGCTTCCCAGGGCAACGTCCAGCGGACGCTTGACCTCATCAACGACCTGCTAGAACTTGCCCGCACGGAATCTCAGTCGTTAACCCTTGATCTCCAGTTGCTTGATCTAGTGCCATTACTTCAGCAATGCATTGAAAATACCCGCCTCGGTGCACCACACCCGCTGACGTTTGTCCGCGATCTGCCCCCCACCCTGCCTGCTGTCGCCGGGGATAGCCGCAAGCTGGAGCGGGTGTTCATGAACCTGCTCTCCAATGCAGCTAAGTTTACTCCGCCTGACGGCAAGATCACAGTTACAGCACGGGAAGTTGCCGGCGAAGGCGTCGAAGCAGGCCTGTCCTTTGTCGAAGTGTCCATTACCGACACAGGGCAGGGCATCCCCGCTGCCGAACTGCCGTTTTTGTTTGACCCCTACCGCCAGGGCGGACAGGGCAAAAAGAATGTCGGGTTTGGGCTGGGCTTGGCCATCGTCAAGCGGATTGTCGCGGCCCACGACGGCAATGTAACCGTCAAAAGCCAGGTCGGGGTCGGCAGCACCTTCACCGTGACCCTTCCCTGCTGGGCCAGCAAAGTTGGCCAGACCTCGCTTGCTGCACCGGAGCTGGCTGGAACCGGCGACAGCGGCGAAGCCGTCTTTACATGACGGTCCAGACCTAAAACCGGGACTCGACCAGTTCGAGAGAAATTGCTGCGCCGCCCAGACTGGCCCCCTTGACCGAGAGCCTGACCGGCAGCCGGGTGCCCGCATCCACCCAAACAACAGTTCGGGCCCCGCCTTCATCGGTGAGTTCCGTCCGGTAGGCCGTGAAGGTCCCGGACGCCACCCGGACCTCCTCCATGCCAACCACCCGAAGCTGAACGAGCGTCGGGCGGCCGTTCTGGACGTTGAAGTTGCGTAGGGTGGCCGTATAGCCAACCGCCAGCGGCAGGCGCCCGATGACCAGGTAGCGCCCGGCGCCGTCAGCCAGCAGTTCGCCCCCCAGATCAGCGGCCAACGGACGGGGCGTGCCATTGAACTGTACCGAACCATCAGCTTTGCCGTCCCGAAAAGCCACATCCACCGTGAGCGGTCCCTGACTGACCTGCCGCGCGCGTACCACCAGGGAGGATTTTTCGAGCTTCGTTGTCTCCACAACTGTCCCCATGGGAAGACGGGTTTCCTCACGGACCTCCCACAAACCATCGGTTTCCGTAACGGTGATCTCCACTGTGGTCGGAATGCTCTGCCCCGGTACTTCAATCGTTCCGCGATAGTGCAGGATACCAGCTTGCAATTCACTTTCCGGTCTGGCTAGACCCGGTAAAGTCAAGCTCACCCGTGCCGGACGGGTCACAGTTTTGACATCCACGGTGATTTCCTTCAGGCGCGCGGCAACCTCCTCCGGCATCGTTGCCTGAAAGCGTCCCTTGAGATAGGTTGCTAAAAACCGTTCCGTCGCAGCGTATAGCGCCAAGTTGTTGATTGGACGGGCAAAGCCGTGCCCCTCATCCGGCGCGCAGAGATACTCGACCGGAAAGCCGCGGTCCCGCAGGGCAACCACAATCTGGTCCGCCTCGGATTTTTTCACCCGTGGGTCATTAGCCCCCTGGACGATCATCAGCGGCGTCTCGATGCGGTCAGCAGCGTTGAGCGGCGACTGCCGTTCCATACGGGCGCGGTCTTCCGGCCGGTTAGGATCACCTATCCGCGTGTGGAAAAGCCGACGCGCGGCTTCCCAATAAGGCGGGATGGTCTCTAACAGGGTAATCAGGTTAGACGGCGCGACAATGGCCACAGCCGCCGCGTAGAGCTTGGGCGTAAAGGCCACCCCGGCCAGCGCGGCATAGCCGCCATAACTGCCCCCCATGATGCCAATGCGCCGGGGATCGGCAATGCCCTGCGCCACAAGGTACTTGACCCCCCAGGTGAGGTCATCTTGCATCAGGTCGCCCCACTGCCCATTGCCGGCATTGAGAAACTTTTTTCCGTAACCGGTCGAACCCCGAAAGTTGGGCTGGAGCACGGCATAGCCCCGGTTGGCCAGAAACTGAACCTGTCGCTGGTAGCCCCACACGTCCCGCGCCCACGGGCCGCCGTGGGGCAGCACAACAAGCGGCAGTCCCCTGGCCGGCACACCCTTGGGCAGCGTCAGGTAGGCCGGAATTTCCAAGCCATCCGATGAGGCATACCGGATGGCTTTCATCGGCGCCAGGTGTTGCCGATCAAGCTTGTCATAGAGCCGATACTGAAACGTCAAACGCTTGGTGCGCCGGTCGAAGAGATAGGTTTCGCCCGGTTCGGTGTCGCTCGTGGCTACGACTACCCACAGTTGCTCGTCACGAGTACCGGAAGTAAACGAAATATCTTTCCCCGGCAGACGTTTCTGAAGCCACTGGTGGTCGCGGGCATATCCCTTGTCACGCCAGTAGATGCGTACCCGCTCGTCAATGTAACTCGTCGCTATCAAGTCATTTGTTACATCTGAAAACGAAGCGCCTCCAAAATCCACCCGTCCGAGCGGATCACTTTCCACCAGCTCTTCCTTGCCCGTCCGGGGGTCAAACAGCACCAGCCGGCTGAGATCAACCTGGCTGCCCCGGTTCGTGACCATATAGACCCGCTGCCCATCGGCGTGCATCCGAACCGGACTGGCGGACTCAAAAACACTGCAGTCATAGACTTTCACCAGCCGGTCGGCATCCACTCGCAGGATTTCTGTATCCCCGTTGGGCGCTACCCGTACGGCCAGCCGCAACCGTCCGGCATCGTCGAAAAACCAGCCTGAGATTTGGTCCCGGTTTTCCCGCAGCAGCGTTCGCTCGCCTGTCGAAAGCCTGAGCTGATAGACATCGTGCCAGGCCGGATCACGGTCGTTGATCCCCAGACACACAACGTCTGGGTTGTCTCTAGGTACGGCGTAGATTTGTACGCGCACGCCCTTGAGGCCGGTCATGTCGCGTGATGGGGGTACATCACGTCCTGCCGCTGGCGAAGCCGTCGGATCGACGGCATAGAGGTTGAAATTTTCATCCCCACCCTGATCCTGCACGTAAAGGATGAACCGCCCATCGCGCGTCCAGAAAAAGTTGCGGAGTGGGCGCGTCGTGGAATCCGTCAGCGGCCGCGCCTGTGTAAAGGGTTCGTCTGTCCGCTTGACCCAGATGTTGAGCGTGTCCCGGTAGGGCTTGAGAAACGCCATGTATTTTCCATCGGGCGACAACTGGGCCCCGGCCAGGTCAGGGTTGCCAAAGATGAGCTGGCGGTCAATGAGCGGCGGCAGCCCGGCCCAGGCCGGCAAGCTCATCCCCACCCCGGCCAACAGAAGGCACAGCAGGTATCCCAGAGAAACCGGAAACACCGCCCGGAATGCTGTCCATCCCATGCGTCCGATGTTTCCCATTTCAAGTTTCATCGCAACCTCTCTCTGTAGGGTGTTTACTCAACCGTAAAACGGATTGTGCCAACCAGAGACCCATCCCGCACAACTTCCACCCGGCACAGACCTGGTGGAAAGCCATCTTTCGAATTCAGAGAAAACTGAATCCAAGTAGAATCGCTGTTTTCCGGGGTAATCGTTGGAGATTTAACCTCGCCAATGAGCTTGTTGCGAGGCAACTGGGGTACGCGCTCCGCGTACCAGCGTGACCCGTAGTTTTCCCCAATCTCCAGCTTCCGGGGATACACGACGCAGGTCAGCCTGGTGTCGCGCGTGCTGAAGGACGACGTAAACTCCAGGTCGTCATCGCCAAGCGGGCGTGCCATCTTGAGGTCACGGAGTTGTTTCCCGCCATCCAGCAGAGTGTCATCGCCGGTGCCACTGTCGGAACGGTTGTCGCCCGAGCGGTTGTCGTCTGAGGGGCCGCTGCCGGAAGGCGTCCCGGAGAGCATCCCAGAGGATGAGCCAGCGCGTGTCAGTTGTATCCCTTCAACTGTCATCGTCCAGCGTCCGGCTGTGAGTTTTGGAGGACTCTGCACCGCAAACCGGGTGGTGAAAGGCCCTACGCCAACTTCAAAGTCATCCCCGATGAACCGCCGAATCGGGACATTTTCGATTTTAGACGAACTGGAACCCGTCCGCCGTTCCCAGAACACTCTACCGTTGGGTGTAATGGAAAGCTGTGCGTTATCTCCGCTCCAGTCACCAACGTACGCCTGCTTGTCAGAGGGAATTTCTCCATCGCTCAAGGCCGAAAACAGGAGCACACCAGTGATGACCATGATCGCCAGGACCGAAAAACACCCGCAGCCGCCGAGAACCCACAACCAGGTTTTACCTGACTTTTTGGGTGGGGCTGGAGGGGCGTAAGGGGAAGGACTGTAGGGTGGTGGATAAGGCTGCATAAGAAACCTCCAGGGGTCAGGTTGCCCGCAATGGGGCAGGGGTGGGCATAACAGCCCGGCTTAGCGGATGAAGTCGTAGGTCACTTTGATCTGAAACTGGCGATTAGGGCGCTCAATACCCACGCCGGTCGTCTGGTTGTAAATGAAAAAAATGTCCGAGTTCGGGCGATAGATATAGCGCACTCGGGCATTGATGCTGGTCAGGCGGGCGGCGGAGTTGACCTGCACCAGACACGTCGAAAGCCACTTCCGTGAGAAGTTATATGTTACCCGTCCGTTGAACAAGTTGGTTGAGAAATCTCCCTGTGGCAACTGGACAGCATTGAAGCTGTGGCTGACCGCCAGCGACAGATGCGAGTCGGGACGCCATGTCAGACTGGCATTGGCTTCCTGGCGCTGCCCGCTGTAGAAGCTGCCCCAACTGCCGCCCGCGTCAAACACGATGCGCCGGCTGCGATTCGTTCCAAAGTTCGCCCCGTGGCGGTTGAAGGTGTACTCGCCCGGCGGAATCACAATCCCCGGCCGAATCCGAAACGGACGGATCAGCACATCGGTTTCCGTCCGCCAAGGACGGATCGTCGCCGATGCCGAATTGGCAAAATCCACGCTGATGGCTGCGGCCACTGTACGGGTCTGGAGATCGCCCGTCGTGCGGTCCTGGTAATACTCTCCAAATCCTTCAAATCGAATCTCACGGATGGTTTTGGCTACAGCAGGCGGCCGCCACTTGTAGGCGCCATCCCCGAAGTACTGGCGCACATCCCGGCGCAGGACAAAACCCATTTCCGGGTTGTAGTTGCGGCCGATTTCCTCATATATCCCAAAGAGCCGCATCTGATTCGTGTCATAGCCGCTCTGTACGCGAAAGGTCGTGGCATCACCGCGCAAACCGGGAGAAAAGGTCTTGGCGAAGAAGGCGTAGCTTGTCCAGTAGTCGTTGAAGTTGATCTGGGCATCGAGACCCACGCCACGGTTGTAGGGCCGGCCTTCGCCCCCCTGACGATTGAGGGCAATGGCGCCGACATTCGACCGCGTACCCAGATCGCGCTTGACCCGTGCCACGGTAAAGCGCTCACGCGGTACGGCAACCCGTTCCGTTCCATCCGGCTGGACTTCCCGCAGCGGGCGTGTCTCCACGTGTAAAAATCCCAGGTTCCACTTCCCGGCCTTGCCCGTCACCTTGGCCCCGAAGTCAATCGGCAGCGGCGCGCCGTCATCGGTCAGACCAATCCGGCGGGTGAAAAACATCTGATTCACACCGGGCCGCCCAAACAGGAAGATGCCGGCATTTTCGAGGAAAAAATCGCGTCTTTCGGGAAAAAACACCGAAAAGCGCGTCAGGTTGACCACCTGCTGGTCCACCTCCGCCTGTCCAAAGTCGGGGTTGACGGTAAACTCAGCTGTTACGGAAGGCGTAATCCCCACGCGCGCGACTTCAACGCCAACAGCACCCGAAAAGCCCTGATCAAAACGATTGCCAAGCGGGTCCGGCACATTCTGGCGGAGACGCCCCGTGACGTATGGCTTGATTTCCACAAGCCGGGAACGGGTAATGCCTTCCACGCCGGTCAGCACGCCGGCCTGGGAAACGCGCAACAATCCGAAAGCCCGCTGCCAGCTTGTCCAGAGTACGATTTCATTCTTGCGCCGGATGACGCGCGAGACATTGAAACCCCACGTATCGGCCCCTTTGCGAAAGCGCAGACTCACGAGGGGAATAGCCATTTCGGCCGCCCAGCCTTCCTGGTCGCGGGTGGCCGCCGAAAGCCACTGCGTATCCCAGGCGAGGTTGAAATCCCGGCCTTCGTCGGTAATGAGGGCATCGGACTGCGTTCCCAGGGGATTGACGGAAAACCGGTAGGCGTTGCGCCCGTCGCGGTAGGTATCCAGCAGCACCACAACTTTGTCGTCGTTGCCAAAGCTGGAATCGCGGTTCAGATCGCGGGCGTTGATTTTGTCCGGCTCGCTGTCAAAACACCGGATGCCAATATAAACGTAGGTCTTGTCGTACAGCAGGCGGCACTCGGTTTTCTCGGTTGGAGGCGCACCTTCCACTGGTTCCTGCTGGCGAAAGTCGCGGATGACCTCGGCCGTTTCCCAGGCCGGTTCGTCAAGACGACCGTCAATCTTGATTGCTTCATCCGTTCGGGTGATGCGCACGGAGGGGCGGGGTTCGATGGCCACATTCTGCGCCCAGGCGGCAAAATGCCCCCACACCATCCATGCTGCCAGCCCAAAGGCCATCAACCTACTGATGCGCACCAGCCTCAGCCAGGCACAACCAGGCTGGTACAGACACACAACGTGGGCGATGCGCATCGAAAGAACGTTGGTCACAACCGCACGTTGTTTTACGGGGCGAGGTCTTGCAAGTAATTTTTTGTGGTTCGCCGTCGTCCCCGGTACATGCCAGCTGGTGACATTCAAAGCCCCGGCCAGTCACCGACCAGCGAGCTCAGACAAAGCACCTGAACCATCTCTCCGACCTGCCCAACCCGTTTCCCTTCGGGAAAAAACACCAATCCCTGCGCGCCCAGCATTGAAGTCAGCATCCCCGATCCCTGCCCCGGCAGCACCTCGGCCTGCCAGCCCGTTTCAGTCCACACCAGACGCGCCCGCAGATAGGTTGGGCGGTCGCCCTTCGTCCTGACCTCGTGCGCCAGCCGGGCGCGCACTTCGGGAAGCCGCCAGCGGGCTTCGGGCAAGCCCAGCATTTTGCCTAGCGCCGGACGCACAAACAGGTGAAAACAGACCATGCTCGATACCGGATTGCCGGGCAGCCCGAAGCATGGCCGCCCCCGCAGGCGACCGAACAGGAGCGGCTTTCCCGGCTTCATCCATACGCGCCAGAAACGCGCTTCCAGCCCTAGTCTTTCGAGCGCCGGTTTGACCAGATCGTGATCCCCCACCGACACGCCGCCGGACGACACCACCAAATCCGCCGTTGCGGCGGCTTCGGCAAAGGCAGCTTCAACCTGCGCCACGTCGTCGCGTACCAGCGGCAGGACGAGCGGCTGCGCACCGGCCGCACGTACCAGTGCCGCCAGAGCATAGGCGTTGCTGTTGACGATTTTTCCGGGCGAAGGCGGTTCATCTACCTCGATGAGTTCGTCGCCGGTGGCCACAATGGCCACGACCGGACGCCGCCGGACAGTGACAAACGCCCGGTGAAACGCTGCTAACACGCCGATGTGGGCTGCCGTGAGACACTCGCCGGCCGACATCACCGCCTGCCCGGCGCGAATGTCCTCGCCGCGCCGCCGGATGTTATCGCCTTCTTTGACCGGCCGGGTCAGCCAGATGGTATTTCCTTCACGGCGAACCTGCTCCTGAATGACCACGCCGGACGCGCCTTCCGGCAGGGGCGCACCAGTCATGATGCGTACGGCCTGGCCGGAAGACATAGACTGCCGGGGGAGTTGGCCGGCCGTAACCTGTTCGATGACTTCCAGACGCACCGGAGAAGCTTCGTTCGCATGGGCCGTGTCAGCAGCGACGACGGCATAGCCATCCATGGCGCTGTTGTCAAAAGGCGGCAAATCATGGGGTGCAGGGATGGTTTCTGCCAAAACCCGCCCAACGGCCTCAAACAACGACACACGTTCGACGCCAACCGTGGTCATCCACTCCAATGACCGGGCCTGCGCCTCGCTGACGGCTAAGGGTTTGTCATTGAGTTCCATAGTTTTTCTTTAGTTTGCAGCCGGCAACTCAATCCGAAACTCGTGGGGTAACACGGTGATCTTGGGCTCCCGACGGGCAAAACGCAGGGTTTCGCGCCGTATCATAGGCAAGCCGCCAGTATAAGTCGTCACGCCGTAGGCTGCATTTTTGAAGAAGCTTTTGATCGTCGGGTTATTAGGATGACTGACGCCGTAATCAATGGCTCCGCGCCAGATGTGCTTGCCAACGGCTGGGTTGACAACTTCCAGCCGCCGCTCGTAAAGCATAATGCGTATGCCTTCTTGGCGTACACCATAGTCCCGGTGGACGAGCGCATTGGTAATGGCTTCCATCACAGCGGGGCGCGAGTAAATGGCCCGTGCTTCGGCATCGGCGCTGCTTCCTCGTCGTGGCGGGGGAGCATCGGACAACTCGGCATAGCGCGCCAAAAAGCCCTCAATGCGCCAGTAGAGGCTCGCCAGATTCCCGGTGAACGTCACCTGCTCGACAACCGGTGCTGAGGCATCGTGACCAGCAAAGCGTGTGAGCACAACGTGACTGCGTGGAAATGAGGTGCTCATAGCACGGCTTTGCCCAAACAACACCAAACCCGCCACTGTAGGGACATAATCGTCCGCCGTCATAACGGCCAACCGCATGTCAGCCATCACCAAGGCCGTGGGAAACCCCTTGGGCAGCCGCGACTCATCCGGGACAATGGCACGCAGGTAACCCCACACGCCGGCCTCATCAATATCCTCGAAAGGCACGTCGTGAAGCGGTACTTGCTCGTAACGAGTACTGTTATAGCGATGAAACAGCTCGGCAATCTCTTGACTGTCTGCTTCCCTTTTGGTCGAGCCAACACGGATGTAATACTTGCCGTCACGTGTGGCGTGCGGCGAACGGCGATCATCAACCTCGAGCACCAGGATGCGTTTGCCGTTATCGAAAGCAACCTTGTTGATGTAGGGGTGAACCGGCGGCACCATGGCTGTGGCGCACAACTCGCGCAGCTCGGCTTCAACCCGCTCGATGTCATCGAGTCCCTCAATGCGACAGGTATCGCTGACGCCAAAAAGAATGGCGCCGCCGCCGCTGTTGGCCATAGCCAAGATTTCTGCCGCAATTCGCTCCGGGTTGCTGTACCGCACTTTGAACTCAATCTCGCTATCTTCCCCACCGCGAACTAAATCAAGCACTTCGCGCCGGTCAAGCGTGCGCCCATCATCTCGCATCGTCATGTAGGTGTGCAGGGACCGCTCGGTTTCTGGCGGCCAACCACGACGCCGAATTTTTTTGCGACTCATGACAAGTGTCCCGTGGCACAGTGAGACTGATTTTCAGGAAGAAAGGCGCTAAGCCGCCCTGTGCGTCACACAGTAGGGCACGCGCCTTTCAGGGTAAAATAATTCCCGCTGATAAGATAAGCGTGCTACACTACGGCCGTGTATGTCTACATACACTTTTGTGCCCTTTTAGGCGGAATGTCTCTCACGGGGTCTTTCCAAGATGAAGGTAGCCCTTGGCAGTGACCATGCCGGCTTTGCCGGCAAAGAAGCCGCAAAACGAGTGCTGGAACAACTGGGCATCCCTTATGCCGACTTTGGTGTAGAAACCGATGCGGAATCGGTGGATTACCCAGACTATGCGCGCGCCGTCGGTGAAGCTGTTGCTAACCAACAGGCTGATGTTGGGCTACTTTTCTGTGGCACGGGGATTGGCATCGGCATTGCCGCCAACAAAATCCCCGGCATCCGGGCAGCCGTGGTTCACGACGTTGAGACGGCCCGTCTAGCACGCGAGCACAATGATGCCAACGTAATGGCTATGGGCGTCCGTACGACGAATCTCGACCTACTTCCCGCCGTTATTGAGACCTTTCTCAAAACAGGCTTTGCCGGTGGACGCCATGCCCGACGGATTGAAAAGATTGCCGCCCTTGAAGCCACTGCACGGCGCTGACACCCCCCGCTAACCTGCTTTTGGAAAAGGTTTGCCAATGTCCCACGGTCTCAATCGCTCTTTGCTCGAAACCGATCCTGAAATAGCCCAGGCTATTGCTGAGGAGACGGCACGGTTGTCGGATGGGCTAGAAATGATTGCCTCAGAAAACTACGCCAGCCGCGCCGTGATGGAAGCTGCCGGGTCAGTTATGACGAACAAGTACGCTGAAGGCTACCCAGGCCGGCGGTACTACGGTGGGTGTGAATTTGTTGACGTTGCCGAGCGGTTGGCTATTGAGCGCGCCAAGCAACTTCTGGGCGCTGAGCATGTCAACGTCCAGCCTCACTCTGGGGCGCAGGCGAACATGGCAGTGTTTTTGGCCATCCTCAAGCCCGGTGACACCATTCTAGGTATGGACTTGGCTCATGGCGGGCATCTCACCCACGGACATCCACTCAACATTTCTGGAATGTATTTCAACGTCGTCACCTACGGGGTAAACCGTGAAACCGAACGACTGGATTATGATGCTCTTGCCCAACTGGCTGAAAAACATCGTCCTAAGCTCATTATCTGCGGCGCCAGCGCTTATCCCCGCCAAATTGACTTTGCCCGCATTGGGGAAATTGGCCGTTCGGTTGGCGCCCGCGTGCTGGCCGATATTGCGCATATTGCCGGACTGGTCGTGACCGGTGAGCATCCTTCCCCGGCAGGCCACGTGGACTTCATCACCACAACCACCCACAAAACCCTGCGTGGGCCCCGCGGCGGGCTGATTGCTTGCCGGGCAGAAGATGCCAAGCTCATTGACCGGGCAGTGTTCCCTGGTGTACAAGGCGGGCCGTTCATGCACCTTATCGCTGCCAAGGCCGTATGCTTCAAAGAAGCACTCGAACCGTCTTTTGTGGAATACCAACGGCAGGTTCGGAAAAATGCCGTCGCGCTTGGTGAAGTCCTTGCCGATGCAGGTTTTCGCCTTGTCACCGGCGGCACGGACAATCACCTCATCCTCGTGGATGTTTTCACGAAGGGCATCACCGGCAAGGCGGCCGAGCAGGCGCTCGAACGGGCTGGAATCACAGTCAACAAAAACACCATTCCCTTTGATACCAACCCTCCACTGGTGGGTAGTGGCATTCGCCTTGGTACTCCTGCCCTAACCACTCGTGGAATGCGAGAAGACGATATGCGCTACGTTGGCCAGCTTATCGTCGAGGTGCTCTCCGATGTTGACAACACGGCAAAGCAGGCGGCCGTTCGGCAGAAGGTGCGGGAACTGACCCGCGATTTTCCACTTTACGCGCGGTAGCCGTCCCTGCCACTGGGGCCGGGGGCGCGTTGGTGGTCGCTGCTTTTGGGAAAACAGCCACAACAAAAACGGGGGCGTCAAAGCTTGACGCCCCCGTTCGCGCTTGGCAATGAGTGACGAAACTAGTTGCCGATGGGCGAAGAAGTGGAGTCAGCAACCTGGTCCGAGGCATTCGAAGAACGAATCACGCCGGTCTCGTTGATGAAGAAGGAGCGATTGCCTGTGCGCGCAATTCCTGTTGACTGTGAAGGCACATTTTGTACCGAGTACACTGCAGCCGACGTGGACGACTTCGGTGTAGCACTATAGTTTTGCAGCCGGAAGCCGCTCTTGGGTGTTTGCGTAGCGTTGACGACAGTGTCATCGAGCATCCCAACTTCATTTGTGCCCGAACCACCCAGCAACGAAAGCGCCGAAGCGAAGTTACCGCGACCAATACCAGATTCGTACGTGGCATTGGCAGAGTGAATGTTGCGGAGCGTCTGCTGTGCCGAAGCATCATTAGCACTCCGACGGGCAGCCATGAGATTTGGAACTGCAATCGCCGCAATAATGCCAATAATAGCAACGACGATAAGCAGCTCAATCAGCGAAAAGCCTTTCTGCTTTTTGAGGTTCATAGGTGCAATTCTCCTTGGGTGCATGTCTTGTTGGTCTGTGCGGACTCTGTCCGACAAGGTGTCTTGCCTTGCTAGGGCATGACAGTTGCGTGGCTTAGTGCAGGCTAGTATGTAGCAGTGCGCAAAGCCTGTATCCTACCTAGGGATTTAGCAAATCCTATGCCAGGTTGTGCGACTTCACCCCCCAACGCCCTTATGGGTAAAAGCCTTTGGTTATTACCTACGTTCATCACTTGTTATCTGTTTTTTATGGAAAAAACTTGATTTTTCTAGTCCAGTACCTACCGATACCCACCCTACCGTTTTGGCCACGCAAGGAACTGTATTTCTAGTTGACATTTTGTGTCACTTTACTCGGACAGATTTCGTCACTCCCTAAATAGAACGCTATTATGTTGTAATGATGCTTGACCCTGAAACTCATTTCATTTGCCAGTTGGCCATCGAAGCCGGACGACGCATCCTCTCATCAACCTCCCAGCCCAGCCGCATGGTCAGCTACAAACCCGATGGCGAACCGGTGACCGACGCCGATCGCGCCATCAACACGTTCCTCGTCACTGAGCTCCAGCGTCGCTTCCCAGACGACCTTGTTGTTTCGGAAGAAGCCGAGGATGACGATGCCCGGCGGCGCGCTACGGCACACCGGGTTTGGTTTGTCGACCCAATTGACGGGACACGGGAATTCATTGCCGGCAACGGCGAATTCTCCGTCATGGTTGGGCTGTGCGTGGAAGGCTGCCCTGTCATGGGCGTTGTCCATCAGCCCACAACCGGCAAAACCTGGTATGCTAATGCCCAAGGTGCTTGGCTTGCACAAGGAAACACCTGTCAGCCGTTGCGGGTTTCGTCCGTCAACTGTATCCACGATATGACGCTGGCCGTCAGCCGGTCGCATCGTAACCGCTACCTCACGGCAGCCGCCCAGCGGCTTGGTATTCAGAAAGAAATTGTCTCTGGCAGCGGCGGCCTCAAAATTGGGCTGCTTGTTGAACAGCGCGCCGACCTGTTTATCAGTGCCTCAACACGCTCCAAGCTTTGGGATACTGCCGGGCCCGAAGCCATTCTCCGGGCAGCCGGCGGCGTCTTGACCGACTTCCAGGGACGACCACTCGACTACCGCCAGCCAGACCTGCATCATCAAGCTGGATTGGTTGCCAGCAATGGACTTCAGCACGCCGCCATTATCGCCAAAATCCACGATCTGTTTCCCCCAACCTAGGAGCACAAGTCGTGTCTACACCTCTTTTTTCACCCACTCAACAAACCCAAGGCTTTTTCCTTATTGCCGGCCCATGTGTCATTGAAAGTGAAACCCACGCCCTCCGAATGGCTGAAGCCATCTCCCAGATTACCCGGCAGATGGGCATTCCCTATGTCTTCAAAGCCTCATACGACAAAGCCAACCGTACTTCCCACACCTCGTTCCGCGGACCCGGGATGGAAGAAGGCTTGCGGATTCTGCAACGGGTCAAGGAAACCTACGGTGTGCCGGTCCTGACAGACATCCACGAAACACACCATGCGGCAAGGGTAGCTGAAGTTGCTGACGTCCTTCAGATTCCAGCTTTTCTCTGTCGTCAAACTGACTTGCTTACTGCCGCAGCGGCAACCGGCCGCACGGTCAACGTCAAGAAGGGCCAGTTTCTAGCCCCATGGGACCTGCGTTACGTTGTCGAAAAGCTTCGCGCCGCCCATGCCACAGATATTTGGCTGACCGAACGTGGTACCTCGTTCGGCTACAACAACCTGGTGGTGGATATGCGCAGTTTCCCAATCCTGCGCGAATTAGGCTATCCGGTCATCTTTGATGTCACCCATAGTCTGCAACGTCCTGGCGGACGCGGCTCAGCCTCAGACGGTGAGGCGATGTTCATCCCTTTCCTGGCGCGTGCTGGTATTGCCTGCGGCGTAGATGGCATCTTTATGGAAGTCCACGACGATCCTCCACGCGCCCTAAGTGACGGACCCAATGCCCTTCCCCTCGAACAACTTCCTGCCCTGTTGCGCCAACTCAAAGCAATAGACGAACTCTGTCGACAGTTCCAACCACCCCCAACACCCACACGTGGCAACAGCCGTCCTCGAAGGGATGGTTGCACTTGAACGGATGGATAAGGGGCCTTGGTACGGATGCTCGCCAAGTGATTCCCTATGTGTTCTCATAAGACAAGTTCAGAATTCTCATTCGGAGCTATCTACCAAAGCTGTGCGCGAGATTCAGGGAAAGCTAGTTGCTGAGGGATTACGGATAGCCTTTGTCGTCAGTCGCTGGAATGATTTCGTTGTCAACCGGCTGCTTGCCGGAGCACTTGATACCTTCGAGCGGCTCGGCGGACAGCTTACCGACTGCACTGTGGTGCGTGTTCCAGGCTCATTTGAAATCCCTCTGACAGCCAAAAAGCTGGCTCTGACCGCTACATGGGATGCTATTGTTTGCCTTGGGGCCTTAGTTCGTGGAGAAACCCCACACTTCGACTACATTGCCGCCGAAGTGACAAAGGGTATAGCAACAGTTTCCCTAGAAACCGGTATTCCGATAACATACGGGGTCATTACGGCCGAAAGCCTTGAGCAAGCCATTGACCGGGCCGGCATGAAATCCGGCAACAAAGGGGTTGAAGCCGTGTTAGCAGCAATCGAACTGGCAAACCTGTACCGAGCCATCGAAAGCAGCCAGACAAGCAAACGTGCATAACACCGCCCCAGCGCAATCAATCCACCCTTCAGCAGATAGCAGCTTTTTTCGCCAAGAGTGTTATGGGTTTCCGACGCCGTGCTCGTGAGTGTGCGCTGCAAATGCTTTTCCAGTACGATCTAAATCAGCTCCCCCTTGACGATCTCTTCGACAGCTACTGGAACGAGCTGACCGAGCTCAAAGCTGAGCATCAAGAAAAAGTCCCAACCTTTGCCAATCGTATTGTCGCCGGTGTCATTGCTCATTTGGCAGAGATTGACCTTCTTATCAGCCGCCATGCCGAGCACTGGCGCCTTTCACGTATGGCAACCGTGGACCGCAACATTTTGCGCATGGCCGTTTACGAATTTCTCTATGAACCAGACACCCCCCGGGCAGTTGTCATCAATGAAGCTCTTGAAATCGCACGGCGTTTTAGCACCTCCGAAGCCGTACAGTTTATCAACGGCATCCTGGATGCTATCAAACGCGAGCTCGACGAAACCACTTCTGCCCCCCTACTGCCGGCATCGTCCACTTCACATTGATTTTGGCTATGCCGTAGCTTACCTTTCCCAACGACCGGTTCTACTTTGGCGCCTGTGACAAAAGCGCCTCAACGAGGTCGCAAAAACTATGAAAGGAATGAAATTTCGCCGCTCATGCGACCACTGCGGCGCAACCTTCTTTTCCACCGACCGCAAAGCACGCTTTTGTCCTAAACACCAACCTCGGCGGACAGCAAAAGAGCCCGGGGGGCAAACTATGCTGCCAGCAGTGTCCACCCCAAAGCTTGCCAAGGCAGTCGCGGGAGCTGTTGTTCCTAGCGGTAGCAAGCGCCAGAAGGGAATAGTCCGCTCACGTCAGCCGCAGATTCGGACGCTGACGCCTGAGGTGCGCGCCCGTATTGCTTCTGCCTTCCAGCAACTGCGTACTGTCCCTGGCACTAATATCCCTCTCGATGTCAAGCACATCGAACCCTACTTGCGGCGTATCCACACCGCCCTTTCCCAGCAACTTTGGGTTAGCCGCGCCATTGTATCCCAAGTCGTCCAAGAACTGCGTACGGCACTTGCCTATGCCACCATTGATCTGACGCCGGAACAACGTGAACAGGCCATTGCCATGTACCGCCGCTTTATCGAAACCGGCGAGCGCCCCCCGGGCGGACGGCGACGCTTCATTGCTGAACAACTTGGTGTTAGTCTCGATGCTGTCGTTTTGGTGATTCGGCAGTGGGCACAATCGCAGTACGCCCAGTCGCCGACACCACGACCAACCCGCCAGCAGCTTTTCCTCATCGAAAAAGCCTTTTTCCGCTACCTAACGGAAGGCCAAGAGCCTTATGAAGAGCTGCCTGAAATCATTGCCCGTGACCTCGGGTTTGTCACTCCCTACCAAGTTCTGCGGTGGATTGATGTCCTCTACGACAACAGTAAGTTTCCACCAGACCTGCCCGAAACGACCAGCGACCAGCGGGCAGCCATTATTGCTGAATACCTAGCCTATCTTAGCCAAGATGCACCGCCGGAGCGCGCTCTCCATACGACCATCGCTGAAAAGGTTGGTGGTGTCACTCCGCGGCAAGTTCACAAGGTGCTCTATGACTACCGGGTCGAGCTGCGCCAGCAGTGCCTTCAGCGGTCCCTCGTTACCGCATGAAAATCCTCCGGCCCGGTTGTCGCCAAAGGCTACCTTTTGCCGAGTACCATGGCAGGGGCTGGCCTGGCTAGGGCTTCCCCTGCCCCTGCTCTTTGTGGTTTTCGCCAACACTTGGGTGGTTTTCTCTACCCAGGGGCGCGTTTTTGAACACCCCAACGACATCCCAGCAAACACCGTCGGGCTCGTATTAGGAACAGCCAAATACCTGCCAGCCGGAAAACTCAATCCATACTTCCAAAACCGCATGCAGGCAGCAGCCGAGCTATACCACCTTGGCAAGGTCAAACACCTGATCCTTAGCGGTTCAAATCAAACGGTGGCCTATGATGAACCGACCGAAATGCGCAAGTCTCTCCGCAGCCTAGGTGTTCCCGATGTGGCTATGACGGCGGACTATGCCGGTCGCCGTACGCTCGATTCCGTTGTACGCGCCCGCGACATCTTTGGGCAGCAGCAGTTTACTATCATCTCAGATAAGTTCCACGTCTACCGCGCGCTGTTTCTTTGTGATCGGTTCGGCATCAAAGCCATTGCCTACGGCGCCCCCAACCTTCCCTGGTCAATCTCAGCACGTACTCGCTTGCGTGAGTATGGCGCACGCTGCAAGGCGGTCTTGGATGTCTATATCTTGGGTACACAACCCCGCTTTCGCGGCGACCGAATCGTTCTCCCTGTCGCCCAAACCGCTACAAACCTTCAAGGACAGCACGAATAGGCAGCTTTGCCTATCGTCGTTCAAAAATGACTTGCACCCCGTGTTTTGGGCGCAGGGTAAATAGTGTGTCAAACTCGATTGGATGCCCTGGCACAAGCCTGACCCGATAACGCTGTACGAGCATAGCTAAGACCAGTGTGGCTTCCATCATGGCAAATTGACCGCCGATGCATACCCGTTGGCCGCCGCCAAACGGAAAGTAAGCAAAAGCCGGACGACCGGCCGACCGTTCTGGTGTAAAGCGTTCGGGGTCAAAGCGCTCTGGGTCTTCCCAAAAATCAGGATGGCGATGGGTCAAAAACTGGTTGAGCGCGACAAGACTTCGCCCTGGAATGTAGTAACCGCCAATTTCATCATCCTGGATGGCTTCGCGTGGCAGTCCCCAGGCCGGGGGATATAACCGTAAGGTTTCCTCAATCACCATCCGGGTGTAGGGTAGCCGCCGCACATCTTCTGCCGTCGGAGAACCTCCACGCAGCACCGACGCCACTTCTTCATACAATCGTGCCTCGATCACCGGTTCCTGAGTCAGGACGTACACTGCCCATGTCAACGTAATAGCTGTGGTTTCGTGTCCGGCCAGCAGTAAGGTGATCACTTCGTCCCGAAGTTGTGCGTCACTCATTGCCTCGCCGGTCTCTTCATCCCGTGCTGCCATCAGCAAAGACAGTAGGTCTGGTGGCGGGTTGAGTGTCTTTCTCCGCCGCTCGATGATTTGGTAGACCACAGCATCCAACCGCTGCCGGGCAGCCCTGAAGCGTAGGTTGGCCGGTGTCGGAACCCATAAGGGCACTGGTACTGTCGGACGCATCCTGAAACCAACAAAGTCAAAAGCTAACCGTAGATTGCGCCCAAAAGCGTCGGCTTCCTCCCCGACCGGTGTTGAAAAAAGTGTCAACCCGGCGATGTTTAGCGTCAAAAGTGCCATATCCTGCGCTACGTCGAAGGCTTCCGAGCGACGAGCGCGTGCATCCCAGCGGGCAAAGTACGCTTCTGTCTCGGCCACCATTGTCGCAGCAAACCTGTTTAGGGCCTGCCGATGAAAAGCAGGCTGCATGAGTTTGCGCTGTCGCCGCCAAAAGTCCCCCTCGCTGGTCAGTAACCCATTTCCGGTAATCAGCCCAATAGGCCCGTCAAAGGCTCTTCCCTTGCGGTAGTTATGTTGGTTCCGTAGCAACACGTGCTCGACATACGCTGGATGCAGGACAAGATGCCAATACAGGCCGGGCAACCCGCGAAAACGGATGATGTCACCAAGCTCACGAAACACACGGGTATAGAAGTTCAACAGGTCACGACGCACGTGAAGAAAGCTGCCAAATAACCAATGCTGATTTGCAGGCATTGGCGCCAGTCGCTTCCCGGCTGATGTCGAGATGGTGGCTTCCATAGGGGCGTACCTAACCAGAGACAAACGTCCGACTCCCAGGCTTGACTAGGGGAATCGCCGCTCGACAAAGTGGACACTCTTGGGGGGCATAGGTTGGAATGGTCAGCTTGACCAACGCCGCAAAGGGCAGCCCAAACTCAGCTCGTCCGTCACTACGATCAATAATGGCACCAACAGCGACTGCTTGCGCACCGGCCTGCGCCACAACGGCTAAGGTCTCCCGTGTCGAGCCGCCTGTAGTTACGACATCTTCAACAACACAGACGGGTTCTCCTCGGTCAAGCACAAAACCGCGTCGCAATGTCATCACGCCCTGCTCGCGCTCGGTAAACACACAGCGCACCCCTAGCGCGCGCGCTACCTCGTGGGCAATCAGGATACCGCCTATTGCTGGCGCGACCACGACTTGTGGCCGGACTCCAAGCGCCTCAAAACGTTCTGCCAGAGCAGCTCCCACTTGGCTGGCAACCGGCGGAAACTGGAGCAACCGCGCACACTGTACGTATTGGGGACTGTGTAACCCAGAGCTCAGCAAAAAGTGTCCCTCCAACAGCGCCCCAGTTTCGTGTAACAAGCGGTGCACATCGGGCAATGTCATAAGATTGCTTCATGTAGTTTACACGCCAATAGCGGTCATCTGGTGCGAGTTTGTCTCCCGCAAGAAAGGTTTACGAGCTTATTGTTTCACCGGTGCACCGGTCTATGACGGACACAAAACCCTTGCCAGCACAAATTGCAGCCCCGTCTCCCCTGGGCGTGTATGTGCACTTTCCTTTCTGCATCACAAAGTGCACCTACTGTGCCTTTGTCACCCGCAGTTACACTGCCGAGCAAGCAACACGCTACGTTGCAGCGCTTGAAGCCGAGCTACATCACTTCCATGACACATGTGCCGCTTTTCCCCTAGCTTTTGCAACCTACCAGGCCGATACGCTTTACTTCGGCGGCGGAACCCCCTCCCGGATGACACCTGCCCAACTGGCACGCCTGCTAGCGGCATGTCGGGCAACATTTGACTTTCTCCCAGAAGCAGAAGTAACGCTCGAATTCAATCCCGGCGACGCCAATCCAGAGCGCTTGGAAGCCTACCGCAACCTTGGGATCAACCGCCTAAGCCTAGGCGTGCAGTCATTTTCCGATCAGGACTTACTTGTGACAGGACGCGACCATACTGCCGATGCAGCCCGACAGGCCGTTCGCACGGCGCGCCAAGTCGGGTTTGAAAACATTAGTCTTGATCTTATTGCCGGGCTTCCCGGACAAACCCTTGAAACATGGCGGATGAACCTGCTCGAAGCGCTGGCACTTGCGCCAGAACACCTCTCGCTTTACTTGCTCGAAGTCAAGCCGGGAACAATCCTTGCCCGGCAACTTGCAACCGGCCACCTACCGTTGCTGGATGATGATCTTGCCGCTGAAATGTATCTTCTGGCGTTGGAAATCCTTGGCCAAGCTGGTTTTGAGGCCTATGAGATTTCCAACTTTGCCCGCCCCGGCTATCGCGCCCGCCACAATATGAAATACTGGACAGACTTGCCTTACGCTGCTTTTGGCGTCGGCGCTCATGGCTACGATGGCTGTGAACGCTACTGGAATACTGAGAAATTGGAAGCATACTTCACAGCCATTGACCATCAGCACCATGCCATTATTGGGCGTACTCAACGCACCTGGCACGAGCGCTGGCAGGAAGCCTTAATGCTGGGGCTGCGCTTAGAAGAAGGAATTGACCTGGCCAGATTGCGGACAAACTACGGGATTGACCTTTTGCAAGCGTATCCTCTCACGGTGCAGGAACTGCAAGCGGCTGGACTCTTGAAGGTCACAGACACACGAATTTGCCTGACCCCACGCGGGCGCCTCTTCTCAAACGAAGTTTTTGTGGCGTTTTTATAGGGGATGAATGAAATTCACGATAGTACTCCACACACGTGGCCTTTTTACCGTGGTTTTATCCCTGTCCCCGGGGGTTGAACTTTTTGAGTTCCAAAAGACTTGACCATGACCCAAAGAGTCAACGTCCTGTGTGTTCGCATGGCGGATGGGCGTATTGCCCCTCTCGCCGGTCAGCAGCTTGACATTCGTCAAATTTTCGGCAATGCCCTTCCCATCTTCGAGCGCGAAGAAGCCGGGATGTCCTTTCTAGCGCGCTACGTTCCGCCCAGCCCAGATGAATTTTTTGTCACGCGCTACGATGCCATCGGCAATGTTCGGGAGTTTGCCCAACAACACAACCTTCAGCTCTGGCTTGATCCTCAGTGCGACCTCGACGGCAACATCATTCCTGAATCCGGTATCAAGGGCTCTCCAGATCGAATTGCCGAGATTGTTTTGAAACGCTAGCGCACTTCCGTAAAGGCTACATTTTGGGTCATCCCCAAAAGCAAACCTGTGTTACACCGGAAGGGTCGGTCAAAGAGTTTCCTTTCCGGCTTCTGCACTTGCCACGTTTCCTCATACAGACTAGTAACGCTGATGCGCCCTGGCTACTGAAAAACCTTGCGTGCTGATGCAAGCGCAAACACGTTCGGGAACTGGAAGTGCAATGCTATGTCTACCGTGCTGCGCAACGTCAAAATAACCTGCGAGATGATCAAAATCGAGCACACGCTTTTTGCTCTCCCCTTTGCTTTCCTCGGTGCTCTACTAGCTGCACAAGGATGGCCACGGCTCGATCAACTCTGGTGGATCACCCTTGCCATGGTAGGTGCGCGCAGTGCCGCAATGGCTTTCAACCGCCTGGTGGATGAAAAATACGACGCCGAGAACCCACGCACAGCGCAACGAGCCCTTCCAGCCGGCCTAGTCAGCCGGCGGTTTGTCATTGGTTTTACGATTGTCTCTGCGGCGCTCTTTCTCCTGTCGGCTGCCATGCTCAATCGACTGGCGCTGTGGCTTTCTCCGATTGCCCTCGGTTCAGTGCTGCTGTATTCCTACACCAAGCGGTTTACTGCCTTCTCCCACCTTGTGCTCGGCTGGTGTTTAGCCATTGCACCGGCCGGCGCTTGGGTTGCCGTGCGCGGCTCGCTTGATGGCGAAGCCATCTTGCTCTCGTTGTGCGTCCTACTGTGGACTGCCGGCTTTGACATCCTCTACGCCTGCCAGGATTATGACTTTGACCGCCAACATCCAGAGCTACATTCACTTCCCAAATGGCTTGGCATCGCCCGGGCAATGCGCGTGGCGCGGAGCCTGCATGCCACGATGTTTGTTCTGCTTGTTCTGTTTGCTGTAGTGATGGAACTGGGTGGGCTAGCCTACCTTGGCATCTTGGCCACTGGTGTGCTTCTGATCCATCAGCACCGCTTGGTCAGTCCAACTGATTTGTCGCGTCTTGATGCAGCCTTTTTCACCACAAATGCCTTCGTGAGCATCATTTTGTTGCTCACCATGGGTACTGAGATCGTTTTCTTCCACCGCTGAAGTCAAACCTTGCCGTAACAGTGCTACCAAGGACAGCTGACAGGTCGGCCAACAGTTGACGTGCGCGCGGTAATGGGCAAAGCTAGACCAGCGTCTGTGCGTTACGGCACAGTACGCTTCACAGACTGAGAAGCATCCCACCCGGCCAACCCAGATTTGGTTTGCCGTGGCCGTGACAAACTGGAGTGGCGCGATGAATCTCTACGAATACGAAGGCAAGTCTTTGTTCAAAAAGTACGGTATTCGTGTCCCGGAGGGTATCTTTATCAACTCCCCGCAAAATACTGGCAACATAGAAGCTTTTGTCGAAGAAGTCGGCGAAGTTGCCGTCAAGGCACAGGTTTTAGCCGGCAAGCGCGGTAAGGCAGGAGGGGTTCGGTTTTGCAAGACGGCTGAAGGAGCTGAACTAGCTGTCGAGCTGTTGCTCAACGCCACTATCCACGGGTCAGAGTCGGTTGGTGTCTTAGTTGAACAACGGCTATCTATCGTGGGTGAATACTACCTATCCCTGACATTTGATGGATGGCATCGCGCACCGGTTGTTATTCTGAGCCAGCAGGGGGGCGTTGAAGTCGAAGAAATGATCCAACGCCATCCCGAAAAGCTGGTCATTCGGCCGATTGACTCCATTTTTGGGCTGCCGGAGTGGAAGGCCCGTGAAATTGCTGCTGAAGCCGGCTTTCGCGAAGAGCGCATGCGCAAGATGGCCGACCTAATGGTGCGTGCCTACCGCTGTTTCCGTGAAAACGACATCCGGTTGCTTGAAATCAACCCGGTCATTGAAACCCCTAAGGGCAACTTCTTTGCCGCTGATGCGGTTGTCATTCTCGACGATGACGCCATGACGCGCCACCGTGACTTTAACTATCCGCCGCGAGGCGGACTAGGGCGCCCGCTAACAGAACGCGAACTTCAAGCCAAACTCATTGACCAGAATGACTACCGGGGCGTTGCCGGAAAATACATCGAACTCGACGGCGACATTGCCATGATGAGTGCCGGTGGCGGGGGCTCGATTACCAACATGGATGCCCTCATCAGCTATGGCGGTCGTCCAGCCAACTACACCGAGTATGGTGGGAATCCGCCGGCAGAAAAAGTCGAGAAATTGACGCGCGTCGTGCTTTCCAAACCGGGTCTGACGGCGTGCTGGCATGTTGGCGCCGTCGCCAACAACACCCGTGTGGACATCACCATGGAAGGCTTTATTGCAGGCCTGCGCGCGATTCGTCCTCCCTTCCCGATCGTTGTCCGGCGCGGTGGACCGGGCTGGGAAGAAGCACGCGCGGCTTTGGAGCGCGCCCGTGAAGAACTCCATCTGGATATGACCATTTTCGGCCCCGAAATGCCCATGACCGAGAGTGCCAAAGTGGTCATTCAGAAAAGTGAAGAATACAAAAACAAACTACGTAGCCTGAGCTGCTAAAGGGAGACTCACACAACGAAAGAGGCACGGTATGGGCATACTGGTTGACGAAAACACGCACGTTGTTGTCCAAGGCATTACCGGTCGGGAAGGTTCGTTTGTCACCAAAGAAATGCTGCGCTATGGCACGAAAGTGCTGGCAGGCGTGACACCCGGTAAAGGGGGCGAAGTCGTTCATGGCGTGCCGGTCTACGACACTCTCAAGCAGGCACTGGCAGCACACCCTACCATCAATACCTCGCTGGTTTACGTGCCTCCCCTATCGGCCAAAGATGCAGCTATTGAAGCCATCAGCAACGGTATTCAGCTCATCAACATCATCACCGAGCGGGTACCTATCCACGACACGGCTGACCTTTATTCATACGCTGTCAGCAAGGGCGCGCGGGTTGTTGGTCCAACTTCTGTGGGCATTTTGACCCCGGGCAAATGCAAGCTAGGCCCGATCGGGGGGACGAATCCAGACTTCTTGTTCAAGCCCGGGCGTATCGGCATTGTGAGTAAGTCTGGCTCGATGACAAGCGAAACGGCCTGGGTGCTGTGCCAGGCCGGCTTCGGCATTAGTACAGCCTTGAGTGTTGGCGGTGATGTCATTGCCTGCTCGACATTTGCTGATATCCTTCCCCTATTTGAAGCCGATCCAGAAACCGATGCAGTCGTGATGTTTGGCGAACCAGGCGGCGTCTACGAAGAACAGGCAGCAGAGCTAGTACGGAAGGGTGGCTTTACTAAACCGCTTATCGCTTTTATTGCGGGAAAATTTGTTGATGCTATGCCATCTGGCATTACCTTTGGGCATGCCGGCGCTATTGTTGAGCGCGGCATGGGTAGCCCCCGTCAGAAAGTCGAAGCCCTGCGTGCGGCCGGCGTGCGGGTTGCCGATGTTCACCACGAAGTTGCTAAACTGGTTGCTGAAGCTCTCGCCGAGCGAGTCCACTAAACAGTAGGGTCATCTAGCCCCATCCCCCTTTAGGCCCGGCTCAAGTTGACGGCGACTGAGAGCAGTTGCCAGTCACGGAAAGCGCGTGCTATATGTGCGTTTTCCTACCAAGCCACTGGCCAGCAGCAATGACTGGCGGTTATCTTTCTTGGAGGCTTTCCCGTGAAAATTGTTGTCTGCATTAAGGCCGTGCCGGAAACCGACACGCGCATCAAAATTGCAGCCGATGGCTGCTCGATTGACCGGACAAACGTCAAGTTCATTATCAGTCCTTACGATGAGTTTGCACTTGAAGAAGCCGTTCGGCTCAAAGAAGCCAAGGGCGGGCAGGTTATTGCCATGTCACTAGGCGGGGATGAGGTTCCCAGTATCTTACGGGAAGCCCTTGCCCGTGGGGCCGATGAAGCCATTCACATCTCGAGTACCGGCATTGCCGTGGACGACCCACTATGCGTCGGTAAAACGCTGGCTGCCGCGCTCAAGACCCTCACACCGGATATCGTCTTCTTCGGCAAGCATGGCGTCGGTGGCGATAATCAGCAAGTTCACTCTATCGTCGCTGAAAAGCTTGGCTGGCCACAGGTTACAGTGGTCACTAAGCTTGAAGTCAGCGACGGCCGGCTGCGCGCCGAACGTGAGATTGAAGGCGGCATTGAAGTTGTGGAAACCGGATTACCGGCTGTTATCGGCGCCCAGAAAGGCCTCAATGAGCCGCGCTACCCCAAACTGCAAAGCATCATGCAGGCCAAGAAAAAGCCTCTGGTCACGAAGACTTTCTCCGATTTCGGGCTATCGTCCGCTGACGTCGGTCCCGAAGCCGCCGGATTGGTCATTACGGCCCTTCGTCTGCCGCCCCCCCGCCAGGCCGGACGCAAAATCACCGGCGACCCCTCGCAACAGGTCAGTGAACTTATGTCTGCCCTGCAAAATGAAGTTAAGGTTATCTAGGCGTACCCAAACGACATTCTTGAGAACTTCTCGGGAGTGTTGCCGAGCGGATAGTCAGCGAGAATTGTTTGCAAGGAGATCAAGTTATGGCGCATGGCGTTTTGGTTTTTGCAGAGCAGCGTAACGGAAGCTTTAAGAAAGCAACCTACGAGACGCTGTCAGAAGGACATCGGTTGGCAGAAAAGTTGGGGCAGCCTCTTAGCGCTGTCATCATCGGCGCTGGTATTGGCCACTTAGCCACAGAAGCTGCCCACTACGGTGCCAGCACGGTTTATGTCGCGGATGTGGCACCCCTGGCCAAATACTCAACCGATGGTTATGCAAAAGTTCTTACTGATGCCATCCAGGCCGCCCAGCCCACGGTTGTCTTAGCACCAGCAACAGCCATGGGAAAAGACCTCATGCCACGGGTAACGGCCCGGCTGGATGTTAGTTTGGCCTCCGATGTCACGGAAACCCATGTCAACGATGGGGTCTTCAGCGTGGTGCGTCCGGTGTACGCCGGTAAGGCTTACGCAACCGTAGCCTTTCGCCGAACCCCTGCGGCAGCTACCCTACGCCCAAACGTCTTTCCAATAGCCACGCCAGACACCAGCCGCACGGCAGAAGTCAAGTCCATTGGCGCCACCATCGTAGATGCCTTCCAAGCCAAAGTCACAGATATTCTTGCCGCTGCCAAGGGCAAGGTCGAACTGACCGAAGCCAACATCGTCGTCTCTGGGGGACGCGGCATTAAAGGACCAGAAAACTACTACCTGATTCAAGAGCTAGCAGACGCTCTAGGCGGGGCAGCCGGAGCATCCCGGGCCATTGTGGATGCTGGCTGGGTTGACCACTCACATCAGGTTGGCCAAACCGGCAAGACTGTTAGCCCAACCTTGTATATCGCATGTGGTATCTCCGGGGCTATCCAACACCTGGCGGGGATGTCTTCCTCGAAGTTTATTGTGGCGATTAACAAAGACCCAGAAGCGCCGATTTTCAAGGTTGCTGACTACGGTATCGTCGGCGATCTGTTTGAGGTTGTACCTCGGCTCACTGAGCAGGTCAAAGCCCTCAAGGCTAAGCATCAAAGCTAAAGTAACCGGTGAGGTAAGAGCCCACCGAAGAAAGGCGGCAAAGTCATGATTTGCCCAAATTGTGGGACGCAAAATCGTGACGATGCAAAATTTTGCAAGGCCTGCGGGACACCCCTCCGGCCACTTGGAGCTAGCCCAGCAGGTGCTCTGCCCACTCAACCCGGCAAACCTGCCGTGGAAACCCTCCCCGGCAAGGTTGTTGGACTTGAAGCCGTTTTTCTTTCTGGGTTGCGCAAGGGTGAGAGCGTCAAAATCTTAACATTTCCGGCCACAATTGGGCGCGATCCAAATAGTACGCTTCCGCTTGCGCTATACGACCAACTGGCATCAACCCGCCACGCCCAAATCTTGTATGACGGAGAAACCTATCTGCTCCGAGATGTCGGTAGCAGCAATGGTACGTATCACAACGGGCAACGGGTGACGGAAGTCAGACTTCAAGATGCCGATGTCATCGAGTTCGGCGTAGGGGGGCCGAAGGTCCGTTTCAACTTTATTCGCTGCACTGAGGACAAACTCACTGCTGGCGATACAGCAAGTCGTCCTGAAGCGGCAACACTCCAACCAGTTCCGGTTCCCATCAGTAGTGCTGATGTGACCTTCTCAAGTCATCCAACACTTTCCGGTGGTACGCCCTTGGCCGTAGCCGGCCCAGAAAAAGTCCCTATGCCGCCGCAGGCCCAAGGACCGGCACTTCCGCCGCCACCCCCGTCTCCACCACCCCCTCTCCCGTTTGAGCCGGTTGTTGCCCAAGCGAGCCAAGACAAGCCGCTTCACGCAGCAACACCGCCGTATGCCCCAGCAGGGGCACCCCAGGCCGGCGCCCTACCTTCGGGAGCACCCCCGCCACCAGAGCTCTCTCGGCAGAAACCATCAAACCTTGTCCTGATTGTTGTCATCAGCGCCGGTGTGTTGTTCTTAGTGTTAGTCGTAGCCGCCGTGCTGGTCTATGTTTTCCGATGAAGGGACGCGCCATTCTCTGCTTTGGCGGAGAAGACTGGTGGTATCACCACCCACATGCCAACAACCACCTCATGAAGCGCTTTGCGCGCGACAATCAGGTGGTATTTGTCAACTCAATCTCAATGGGCTTACCCGGACTCGGTAGCCCAGAACTATTCACCAAAATCCGGCGTAAACTGCGCAGCTACGCCAGGTACCTCCGCCGCACACCGGAAGGTATCTGGGTGGTGACCCCCGTTGTGTCACCCTTTTTTTCAAACCCCGTTTGGCGGCGTATCAACCGCCAGCTTTTGGTGCATCAACTGCGGTGGCTCTTGCGCTGGCTTCGTATCGAAAATCCCATCTTGTGGATTGCCATCCCTACCGCCCGCGACATGGTGGGTCAATTCAACGAATCCTTAGTTGCATATCACGTCTCAGACAAATATGATGCCAACCCCGTGGATACTGGTGGGCAGGTAGAATTCATTCGCCAGCTCCACGAAGAGCTCATTGCAGCGGCTGACATTGTGTTTTATCACGGGCGAAAGCTGCTAGCAGACGCCCAACACGGACGTGAGAAGTCAGTTCTGCTTGAGCAAGCGGTTGACTTCGAGCACTTTGCAGCTGCACGTTTTCGTCGGTGGGAATGTCCCTACCCACTTGCACCCATCAAGCGTCTTGGGAAACCCATCTTGGGCTTTTTTGGAGCCATCGAGCGCTGGCAAATAGATCAGGCGCTTGTTGAGTATGTAAGCCGTCATCGGCCAGACTGGCAGTTTGTTTTTATCGGGAACAAAACAGCCCCGCTCCGTATCGAGGCATTACCCAATGTCCACTTCATTCCAGCACAGCCCTACGCTGACCTGCCGGCCTTTGCTGCGCACTTTGACGTTTGTATCGTCCCCAAAGATGCCAACCACGACATTGTCAAGTACACAAGCGCTACCAAAGTCCGCGAGTATCTCGCTACAGGTAAGCCGGTTGTTATCGTCCCCATTCCAGAGTTTGAACCTATGGCGGATGTTATCCGCATTGCTCGCACACCAGATGACTTCATTTCTCACGTTGAAGACTGCTTGACGCGGGACACCGAAGCAGATGCTGACCGACGGCAGCGGGCCGTGCAGGACAAAACCTGGGATGCACGCTTTGCCGAAGTTGCTGCGCTTTTAGAAAAACGTCTCAACCAACGACAGGCCACCAACCCTGCGCACCTAGACAGCGTACGGTAACTCACATTTACATCTTTTGAAAGCTAGCGTACGATAACGCACACTTGTTCCCCAATTGGCGTTTCTCAATGATGTTTTCGTTGTTGGTAGTGTCTGTTTCTTAAGGCGAACATGGTTGAAGGAAGCCAGGATCTTATCAGGCTTGGTTCGGCATAACACCTACGGTCCTTTCAAAAAGCGCATCACTTCCCAAGCGGTGACCTTCGGAGATTGACCCCCTATGAGCTACGGTGCCATGCGTTACGAGCTTGATTACAGCGAAGAAGATTTCTCTTGTATGGAAAGCGACGAGGTTTCTGTAGCAGATGCTGCTGACGATGAGGCCAGTGACACTATTTCGGTGTACCTCAAATCCCTGTCGCACACAACCTTACTGACACGGCAAGAAGAAATCTTCGTAGCCCGTGAAATGGAGCGGTATGAACGTCGTGCCACCCGCATGTTGTCACGCGCTCTGCCGGTGGCTTCGTACGTTGTCCAGTTAGCTAAGAAACTGCAAAGTGAGGGGTTGCGGCTCTCCGACCTGCTTGTGCTTCCACGTGGAGAAGAAGAGACCGAAGCCGAACGGTGCGAAGCACCACTCAAGCCGGACCTCGATGAGCGGCAAGAGCGGACCTTGTGCGAGAAATTCGCGGCCATTGAGACAGTCCATGCCGGAATTCGCACCATCGTGGCGCAACCGGGCTATAAGCACACCCAGCGCAATCTTGATGTACTCCGGCTGCGAGTCCAGATCGGGCGGGTTCTCTATAAACTCCCCTTCAACAAGACCATCCGCCAGCGGATCGAGCGAGCGTGGGGCAATGTCGTAGATGAGGCGCTCACCCTCAAAGCAGAGCGCGCCCGGCTCGAACAACGGCTCAAGGATACCTCTCTTGACCCTGCTACCAGTCGTCTGCTCAAACACCAGCTCAAGGCGGTTCGAGCGCGCATCCGCGACATGGAATGCGACTGCGCCCTTCCCCTGGATGGCATCATCGCCGAGTGGAAACGCTTCGCTGAAGCCAAGCAAAAAGCCGAAGCCTATAAGCTCCGCATGATCGAATCCAATCTCAAGCTTGTGGTGTTTATCGGGCGCGATTTCATGGGTCGCGGACTCGCCATGGAAGACATCATCCAGGAAGGCAATATTGGCCTGATTCGCGCCGTTGAGAAGTTTGACTGGCGCCGCGGCATCAAGTTTTCAACCTACGCTGTGTGGTGGATCAAGCAAGCCATTCAACTGGCCATCGCCAACCAATCGCGTACCATTCGGTTGCCGACCTACATGGTGGACCGTGTCAACCGCGTTCGGCGCGTGCTCCGTCAGATGACAACCAACGGCAACGAAGACCCAACCCCCGAAGAAATTGCCCCCCTTGTCGGGCTTACACCAGAGGATGTCCGCCAAGTGCTCAACGTCGTCGCTGAACCTGTTTCGCTTGAAACCCCAACGGCCGACGATGACGGCGAACACTCACTGGGCGATCTGCTGCCTGACCACAACAGCCAAGACCCGCTGCGCGAGTCAATGACAGCCGAAATGGCCCAGAACCTACGGGAAGCCCTGAGCCGTCTTTCAGCCCGCGAAGCTGAAGTGCTCATGTTGCGGTTCGGCCTGATGCCAGACGGACGCGAGTGGACACTGGAGGAAATCGGCGCTCGCTTCAATCTGACTCGTGAGCGTATTCGCCAGATTGAAATGCGTGCGCTCGCTAAACTGAGTCATCCAAGCCGTAGCCGCAAACTTCGCGATGCCCTTTACTTGTAACCCCTCCTATGCTGACTCTGGAGGAATACCAACAGGCTGCCGCACGTACGGCAGCCTACCCGAACCGGGGAAACAATCTCATCTATCCCGTTCTCGGTCTGGCTAGCGAGGCCGGCGAAGTTGCTGGTAAGCTCAAAAAGGTCATTCGCGACCTGGATGGCTGCCTTTCCCACGAGCAGCGCCAGCGATTGCTCGATGAAGTGGGTGATGTGCTGTGGTACGTCGCTGCTATCTGTACCGAGCTTGAGGCCTCGCTTGAGGAAGTTGCCCGTGCCAACTTAGCCAAACTAGCTTCCCGCGCCAACCGGGGCGTCATTGGCGGGGATGGCGACCGACGCTAACCGGCTTTACCTGCTTTTGGCAAGGATGACCGTTTGCCGTGCGGCCTCTTGCGCGATACGTAGGGCGCAGCCACCCTGGACTTGAGCGCCCCGGTTCAAAACCCGACGGTTTGAGCCGTATTCAGCTAACGATAGAGCGCGCGCGTCGAACAGCAGTACGCCATGCATGATAAGCCGCCAGCCTTGCGTCTGCGTTGAGAGTAGGCTCGAAGGCCCGCTCCGGTTGCCAAATCCGTCCTACTTCCGACACATCACGCCAGAAACCAACACCCAAACCGGCCAAATAGGCCGCACCGGCAGCCGTTGTCTCCGTCACCGTTGGACGAATTACCGGTACCCCCAAAATGTCCGCCTGAAACTGCATCAGGAAGTCATTAGCCGCTGCTCCGCCGTCAACCCGTAGTTCGGTCAATCGAAACCCGGCACCAAGTGCCTGTCGGGCATCCGCCAGCATGGCTTCGACAACATCACATGTCTGGTAGGCAATGGCTTCCAGCGCTGCGCGTACGATATGTGCTCGTGTTGTACCACGGGTTAGGCCAGTGATAATGCCCCGGGCATGGGGGTCCCAGTAGGGCGCACCAAGGCCAACAAAAGCCGGCACGAACATTACCCCGTCGGTGTCAGGCACCGAACGCGCCACGGCTTCCGTTTCAGCCGCACCGCCGATGATTTGCAGCCCATCCCGCAACCACTGCACGGCCGCCCCAGCAATGAAGACACTTCCCTCTAGGGCGTACTCTGCCGGTGCCGTCCCTAACTGCCATGCTACGGTTGACAGAAGCGACTGCTGCGATGGGCACGGTTTTGTACCCGTATGCAACAACAAAAAGCACCCCGTGCCATACGTGTTCTTGGCCATGCCAATGTGCGAACACATCTGCCCAAACAGCGCGGCTTGCTGGTCCCCCGCAATCCCGGCAATGGGAATTGGCGCGCCAAATAGCTCCGGGTCCGTTTCGCCAACAACACCACTCGACGGGACAACCGTCGGCAGCATGGCTTTGGGTACGGAAAACAACCTGCAGAGCTCGTCATCCCAAGCAAGCTTGTGAATGTCAAACAGCATCGTGCGGCTGGCGTTGGTGACATCCGTTACGTGCCGCCGCTTCCCGGTCAACTGCCAGACAAGCCAGCTATCCACCGTACCGAAAGCCAAGTCGCCGGCCTCGGCTCGCGCGCGGGCCGTTGGTATCTGCTCGAGCATCCACTCGACCTTGCTGGCAGAAAAGTAAGCATCCACAACCAAGCCGGTCCGAGACTGAATCAAGTGGGCTGCTGAGGTTTGCCGCCGTTCATCACAACGAGCCGCCGTACGTCGGCACTGCCAGACAATGGCATTACCAATCGGCTCGCCCGTGGTTCGGTCCCAAACCAGTGTTGTTTCGCGCTGGTTAGTGACACCAAGGGCAGCCACTTCACGCGCCGTAATGCCTGCCATGCGGAGGGCCTCGCGGGCCGCTCCGAGTTGAGAATTCCAGATATCTTCCGGACGATGTTCGACCCAGCCTGGCTGCGGGAAGAGCTGCTCGAAAGGACGCTGCGCCAGTGCAATAACTCGTCCCTCGGTATCAAATACCATGGCACGTGAGCTGGTCGTGCCCTGATCGAGTGCAAGAATGTAACGGCCCGGCATGGAATGGTTTCGATGTCGGTGATAGTGACCGAAAATTCGGCGGCGCAAGAAGGGACGACCGGCCGGTTGCCCCTTCCACTCACCACTCGCTACTCACCACTCGCGACTCGCTACTCTCCACTCGCTACTCGCTACTCGCCACTCGCTACTCGCTACTCGCTACTCGCCATACTCAGCGGTGAACCATCGTCCGGCGGAGGGGTGTTCTCCGTGCGTCGCCGCAAGGTTGGACGATTCGGCGGCTCGGACTTCTGAGGACGATCCGCCGGCGTGCTCATTTCGTCTTCCTCAACTTCCGGCGGTGCGTTCGGCTGCCGCCGCCGCAAGGTTGGACGGCTTGGTTGATCACTGCGGTCACCACGTCCAATTCGCCGTCCGACATCCGGGGCAATCGCACCTAACCGGGCTTTCACACGCATAAATTCCGAAGAACTAATGATGTACTCGTCCCGTGGTGGAAAGGCCGCCGTCAACTGGCGCATCTTAGCGGCTCGTTCTTCGGTGGGCGGGTGCGTAGAAAATACCGTTGGAATTTTCTGTTTCGGGTCTTGCTGGGCCTTGAGTTTCTCGAAAAATGCAATGAACTCGTCCGGATCATAACCGGCGGCCCAGGCGTACTGGGCGCCAAGCATGTCAGCTTCGAACTCGGCGTTGCGCCCAAACTTGAGAAAGGTCAACGGCACGAGGATATTGGCTGCATTAGCAACCAAGACCCCTGCGACGCCTCCTACGAAAATCAGCGGAATCATGCCAAACTGGGCCAGTTGCCCCTTTGATACCTGCTCCGTGGCGTGTCGCGCCGCGACATGAGCAATCTCGTGTGCCATCACACTGGCAACTTGGGCTTCGTTGTCGGCCGCTAGAATCAGTCCTTTGTTTACGTAAAAATACCCGCCCGGCAGCGCAAAGGCATTGACTTCGGGAGAGTCCACTACCTTGATAGTAAAGGGAATCTTGGCGTCGGAGTTGGAGGCAATGGTTTGACCGATACGGTTGATATATTCAACCACCACTGGATCGGTGACGAATTTGAGCTGGCGGTCCAGTTCAGCAGCCAACTGGGCGCCAATCGCCATTTCTTTCTCCTTTGAGTAGAAGTTCAAACTCCCCTTGTTGATGTCGCGCTTGCCAATCATCAGGGGGTTTTCCTTGTCACTGAGCTTGCGTGTCACCGGAGACTTTTTCTCCCTGTCATCTGCCCAGGCTCCTGCTGGCAAAACTGACCCGATGAGCAATCCGGTGATGAGAAGCCAGCTTAGTTGGTTGTGAAAATGCCACTTTGAAAGCATGCCACCAGCCCTCCCTGATGAATGCCACGACAACATTTGTCACCGGCAGTGTGCAGATAGCAGCATACTGGCTGCCCTTGCCAGTATGGCATACCTCTTCTCCAGATTGAACGTCTTGCATTCCCCAAGGTTTGACATGTTCGCCGTTTTTTACGCTGTCGCCACTTTACTTTCCATCAGAAGCCTGTGGCGCCTGGTACTGCCTAGCTTGCTTGTCAGCTTTTTGTCGCCACCGGCTACGGCAATGACCGGCTGTTATGAAAGGCCCCCACTTTCAGATCGGCGCGTACGCTACCAAATTGACGCACGGCTCGATACTGAGAAAAAGGAAATTCACGGACGTGAGCGCCTTACGTGGCGCAACCCGGCGCCTCACCCTGTGCCGGACTTGCAATTTCATCTCTACCTCAACGCCTTTCGCGACGAAAACAGTTCTTTTCGGCGCGAATCAAAGGGGGGATCACTGCGTGGGGAGGCTATGGACCCACGTTTCCCTGGCGCCATTGATCTGCTCAGCATGCGCACTGAAGATGGCATTGACCTGCTTCCACTGGGCGAGTTCATCCACCCGGACGATGACAACGCCGACGACCGGACGGTATGGCGCGTCGTGCTACCACAGCCGGTACCGGCTGGCGGCTCGATCACACTCGACATCGAGTTTTTGGCAAAGTTGCCGAAGGTTTTTGCCCGTACCGGCTATTATGGAAACTTCTTCATGGTAGCCCAGTGGTTTCCCAAACTGGGCGTCTATGAGCCGGCTGGAATGCGTCGCCGGACGACGCCTGGTTGGAACTGTCACCAGTTTCATGCGACGACGGAATTCTATGCCGATTTCGGCGAATACGACGTTACGCTCGATGTGCCGGCCGGCTTCAAGGTCGGGGCCACCGGCGTGGAATGTGAACGCCAGCTCCAACCCAATGGCCGCGTGCGCCACCGCTTCGTCCAGGGCGATGTCCACGACTTTGCTTGGACATGCTCGCCGGATTTCATCGTGGCAGAAGAACGTTTTGAAGTCCCTGACCTGCCACCGGTACGGATTATCCTGCTGCTTCAGCCCGAACATGCCGACCAGCAGGCGCGCCACTTTCGCGCAGCACGGATAGCCCTGGAAGATTACGGCCGGCGAATTGGCCCCTACCCTTACGAAACACTTACCATTGTCGATCCGGCCTATGGTGCAGAGGGCGCTATGGGCATGGAATATCCGACACTTATCACCGTCGGGACACGCCGCAATGTCTCTGACGATGACCTACTGGGGCCTGAAGTTATCCTCATCCACGAGTTTGGCCACCAGTACTGGTACGGTATGGTGGCCAGCAATGAGTTTGAGGAAGCCTGGCTTGACGAAGGTATCAACAGCTACTGCGAAGCCAACCTGATGGCTCGTTACTATCCCGACCAGCACGGATTATGGTTGCACCTTGGTGGGCGACCCATCTGGCGTTTGCCGGTGCGTGTCCCAGACTGGTCATTTCAGCGGGCCCAGTTGTTTGTCCTAGGACCGGCCGGTATCCAAAGTGCGCCTATTCTCACCCCTGCCTGGAAGTTTCCTAACCCATCACTCTATGCTTTCAACGCCTATGCCCGCCCGGCGCTGACGCTCAAGATGCTGGAGGGCTATGTCGGCGCTGAAACCATGCAGCGCATCCTACATACCTACTTTACGCGCTGGCGCTTCAAGCACCCGACATCGGATGACTTTTTCGATGTGGCGTCCGAAGTTGCCGGTGAAGACCTCACCTGGTTTTTTGACCAATACTTTCGTGGCACATCCCTGCTTGACTACGCCGTTGAATCCCTTGACGCCCATGAAGCCGTTCTTGTACGCAAGGGCGAGGCTACGATGCCACACGTCATCGAACTACGTTTTGCCGACGGCAGTGTGCGGCGCGAAACCTGGGATGGTCGCAGCGAACGCCACTGCCTGACGACCGACGGGGAGTTGCTCTCCGTGGTCATTGACCCCGATGATACAGTGCGGCTGGACATGAACCCAGCCAACAATAGCCGTACTCGCCTTTCTATTGCGCGCGCCAACGCCAGCCTTTTTGCCCGCGCCTTGGCTTTGATGCAGTGGTTTCTACACAGCGCGGTCAGCCTGATGTAATCCTTCCGAACCGAACATGACACACCGCACAGCTTCTCTCACCCGACGCACCAATGAAACTAGCGTGGCCGTTACGCTTGATCTCGACGGTACGGGGATTTCCCGCATCACCACCGGCATCGGCTTTTTCGACCACATGCTGGCGCAGCTTGCCCGGCACAGCCGCCTTGACCTCGATATTCACTGCGACGGCGACCTCGACATTGACGACCACCATACCGTCGAGGATGTCGGCATCACGCTCGGACAAACCCTCGCCCAGGCGCTTGGTGACAAGGCCGGCATTGCCCGCTTCGGGCATGCCTACGCGCCGCTGGATGAGGCCCTAGCGCGCGCCGTGGTGGATATTTCCGGCCGCCCTTACCTGGTCTATGACGTGGACAACCCGCGTGAACGGATCGGCACCTTTGCCGTCGAAATGGCCGAGCACTTCTGGCGCTCTTTTGCCTTCAACGCCGGGCTGACGCTGCACATTGCCCTGCTCTACGGACGCAATCAGCACCACATTCTGGAAGCAACATTCAAGGCCGCTGCTTGCGCTCTGGGCGCCGCCACCCGTCGCCTGACCGGACAGTACGACATTCCTTCAACCAAAGGTGTGTTGTAAGGGCTGCAACAGAGCCGGTCTACCGGGCTTGACTTCAGCGCGCGCCAAACTCGGCCGTAAACCGGCAGGCTTCGTCTCCCCACCCGAGGCTGGTGTGAAGTCGGCTGCGCGGCGCAAGCCACTTAGGTAGCACGGCGTCCAGTGTGGACTGGTCAAATGCTGCACACAAGGTACACAGATGCCGCCCTAGTGCGCGGTTGCGCCCCTCGGCGGCTAGCACCACCTGCGTTTGGGTTTGGAAAGAGCAGGTGCGGATGTGTGTTTCTACCACGAGTGGGGGACCACCCAACCACGTGCCAACCAATCCCAGCAATCCTTGCAGTGGCTGAAGGTGGGTCTTGGCAAGGTCATGCTCGGCAAATACGCCGTTTCGCCCAAGGCGCTCCCCGGTGGCACGTGGCGCATCAGTAATGCCGCCAAGAACTTGCGTGAAGAAAAATTCGGTAAGCTGCCGCCCAAAAGTCGGGCTGACCTGCTCTACCAAGGCAGATAGGTTTAGCCGGGTATCAAGTTCGGCAAGGACAAGCGCCGACCGAATCGTTTCGGCGCTCTGTGCTGTGCGCGCCACCAGCGACAATTCACACCAGGCAGCCCATGTTTCCTCGGCTGCGGGTTGCTGCCGAGCTAGGGCAGTTGCAGCATTGAAACGCGCCAGCCAATCAGACGGCAGACCGGAAATTTCGCCTAGCGCAGCCACATCAAGTGCCGGACGAAATGGCAGGGTTGGTTGCAAGTACTCCCAGAGCACACGGCAATCTTCGACAAAGTCAGCTTGATAGCGGATGACCGCCGAAGCCACTGCCGGCAGGTCGTCTAGCGTCAACCCGGCGGCTGACATGAGCAACGTGTGGGTCAGCCGTTCGCGTTCAGCCGTGGCCACCCAGTAAAGCACGGCCGGACGAAAACCAGGGAAACGATCGGCGTCAATTTGTTCTGCGGGGCCAAAGTAAAGCTCGGCAAAGCGCCGAGCTTCAAAAAGCGCTGCTGCCCGGTGCAAAGCCAAGGCCCAGCGGTGAACTTGCGCGGCATTGAGCCGCGTAGGCGGTAAAGCAAGGGATTCCACGGGTTTCTAACGACTGGTGACCGGCTCTGGCACACCGGCTTCGCCGTATAACTCAGCTTTTGCGCGCGCAACCTCATCAAAGCCCAGTTTGCCCATCTCGGCCAGCTTGTAGAGCGCCGCATACGCAATGGAAGCTGCGTCTACCTTGAAGTGACGCCGTAGCTGCTCGCGGGTATCGCTCATCCCAAAGCCGTCGGTCCCTAGGGGCAAAAATGGCTGGCGTACCCAGCGGGCAATGCTGTCCGGCCACGCTTTCATGTAGTCGCTGACGGCAATGATGGGGCCTTCGGCATTGGCCAGGACTTTCTGAAGGTACGGCACACGGGGCTTTTCCAAAGGATGCGCCATGTTCCACGCCTCAACTTCTAGGGCATCCTCTCGCAGCGCACGGTAGCTTGTCGCCGACCATACATCCGCTGCAACATCATAGCGCTCGGCAAGGATGCGCTGTGCCTCAAGGGCCTGCATGATGAGTGGGCCGCTTCCAAAAAGCTGTACCGTGTGACGCTTGGCATCAAGGCACGGCTTGAACAAATATAATCCACGCAGGATACCTTCTTCGACGCCGCGCGGCATGTCCGGCATCAGATAGTTCTCGTTGTACACCGTGATGTAGTAGTAGATGTCCTCTTCTTGCTCATACATCCGCCGCAGCCCGTCGCGCACAATTGTGGCTACTTCAAAGTGAAACGCCGGGTCGTACTGCACACAGCACGGCACCGTCGAGGCTAGGATGTGGCTATGGCCGTCCTGATGCTGCAACCCCTCACCGTTGAGTGTTGTGCGTCCGGCCGTGGCTCCGATGAGAAATCCCCGCCCGCGGGCGTCGCCTACCGCCCAAGCTTGGTCGCCAGTGCGCTGGAAACCGAACATTGAATAGAACATGTAAAACGGGATCATCGGCTCGCCATGCGTGGCATAGGACGTACTGGCAGCCATAAACGACCCCATGGCTCCGGCTTCTGTAATTCCCTCCTCAAGAAGCTGGCCATCTTTGGCTTCGCGGTAACTGAACAATAGGTCTGAATCTACCGGGTCGTAGAGCTGGCCCTTTGCGGAATAGATACCAACTTTCTTGAAGAGGAAGTCCATTCCGAAGGTCCGTGCCTCGTCGGGAATAATCGGCACAATCCGCCGGCCGATCTCCTTGTCGTCGAGCAACTTGCGTAGCAGACGCACAATGGCCATGGTTGTTGAGACCGGCTGCTGGGTAGCCACGGTAAATTCCGCATAGAGGTTCTCTTTGGGCAGCACCAGTGGTTTTGAACGGACAACCCGCTTAGGCAGCTCCCCTCCAAGCCGGCGACGACATTCGCGCAGGTACTCGACTTCCGGCGATTTCTCCCCCGGATGATAGTAAGGCGCATCTCCAACCTGGGCGTCAGGAATCGGAAGGTTCATCAGATCGCGGAACCGTTTCAGCTCGGCTTCGGTGAGTTTCTTGAGCTGATGGACGGCATTGCGTCCGGTAGCGCTTTCGCCAAGCATCCACCCCTTGACCGTCTTGACCAGAATGACCGTCGGCTGGCCGCGGTGTTCGACAGCCGCTTTGTAGGCTGCGTAAATCTTCAAGTGATCGTGACCGCCCCGGCGCAAGCGTTCCAGATCACGGTCGGAGAGGTGTTCGACCATAGCCAAGGTACGTGGGTCTTTGCCGAAAAAGTGCCGTCGGATGTAAGCGCCACTTTCAACGGAGTACTTTTGGAATTCGCCGTCGAGGGTGGTGTTCATGATGTGCACCAGCGCCCCTTCGGTATCTTTGGCAAGCAGTGGGTCCCAGCGACGGCTCCAGATCACCTTGATGACATTCCATCCAGCGCCTCGGAAGACTGCCTCGAGCTCTTGGATGATTTTGCCGTTGCCGCGTACAGGCCCATCAAGACGCTGCAAGTTACAGTTGACAACAAAGATCAGGTTGTCGAGACCTTCCCGTGCAGCCAGGTGCAAGGCACCTAGCGCCTCCGGCTCATCGGTTTCCCCATCGCCCAAAAATGCCCACACCCGAGATTGGGAAGTGTCAACAATGCCACGGTTGTGCAAATAGCGGTTGAAACGCGCCTGGTAAATGGCATTGATCGGCCCTAACCCCATAGAAACTGTGGGAAATTCCCAAAAATGCGGCATCAGCCGTGGGTGTGGATAACTGGACAGTCCCTTACCGAGCACTTCCCGGCGGAAGTGCTCAAGTTGTTCAACCGTTAGGCGTCCTTCTAAGAAGGCACGGGAATAAATGCCTGGGGCGGCATGCCCCTGGTAAAAGATGTGATCGCCGGCACCCCCGCTATCCTTACCCCGGAAGAAATGATTGAATCCAACCTCGTACAGGCTGGCCGACGAAGCATAGGTCGCTAAGTGTCCGCCGATACCGGGAAAGTAGTGATTGGCCCGCACCACCATCGCCACGGCATTCCATCGCACAATACGCCGAATGCGCAGCTCCATTTCTTCGTCGCCTGGAAACGGCGGCTCTTGCTCTGGTGAAATGGTGTTGATGTAGGGCGTTTGCACTAACTCAGGTAGGCCGACGCGCATCATGCGCGATTTTTTGAGGAGCTTGCGGAGCAAAAACTGCGCCCGCTCCCGGCCTGCTCGATTGACCACCTGTTCCAGGGCTTCGAGCCATTCGGCAGTTTCCTGGGGATCGGCATCGGGTAACTGTTGCTTGAATTCGTCAAGATACATCGGCGGAAGACCTCCTGGCTCCTGCAGTCCATTGGCGTATTGCGCCAGCAGCCTCGTGAATCGGCATATAGTTTGTACGCCAAGATACAATCAACGGCAAGCAACTAGCTATCCTTAATCTTCGGTACCAAGGACTAGGCCTTCCGTAGGTTCAAAGAAACCAAAAGGTCAACGGCGTCTCTTGTGCAAAAAGCCACTTTTTGAAGGCGTCTGTTTGGTAGCACCAGCAGGGTATGCAAAGCATTGTCGGTTTCTGGTTGCTCGTACTTAGCCTGTGGCTGATGGCTTGCCAGGTTCGCCCCCCTGAACTGCCCTACCAAGTGCGGCTGCCGCCACCAGGGATGGTGCTTATTCCCGGTGGGGCATTTATTCGCCAAGATGAAGCTGGTCGCAGCCAGCTCACGGTTGTTGCACCTTTTTTTCTTGACCGCACTGAAGTTACAAACGCTGAGTTCCGGCGTTTTGTCCTGGCCACCGGCTACCAGAGCGAAGGACACTGGGCACGGTACGCTACGGCGGGACGCGAGCAACATCCAGTTGTGGCCGTTACCTGGAATGATGCCGTAGCCTATGCCCGCTGGGCTGGAAAGCGGTTGCCAACCGAAGCCGAATGGGAATTCGCCGCCCGTGCTGGTCGTCCCTTGGCGCAGTACGGCACAGACGGGGCGGGGACAACCCTTGTTGGCGCGGCTAACTTTGACCACATCGCCGTCAACCCGAAACGCATGCCGTTGCGCGGGATCCAAACCACGCCTGTTGCCACCTTTGCGCCCAACCCTTTTGGACTCTATGACATGGCTGGTAACGTCGCCGAGTGGTGTCAAGACTGGTTCGATGCCGAATACTACGCCTTTGGGCCCTCCCACAATCCACTCGGGCCGGATTTTGGGCGTGGGCGTGTTGTGCGCGGTGGGTCCTGGAATGATCGCGCGGACTACCTACAACTCACGCGCCGCTATGGACTTCCCCCTGGTACAATTGCCTTCACGTTGGGTTTTCGCTGTGCAGCCGATGTCACTTCCCTGCCTTCCGGTCATTCTCCTCAGTAACCCCTTTCCCGCCTCCGTCGCCAGCAATGGAGTTGATAAATGTCAAGCGTAGCGATAAAAGACCGAAGTAATTCATAGGGTTTCTTCGAGCCGTGATGGCTTTGCCGAGGAGTGCTCTCTATGGCTGATGCGACGGAGGCAGCGTGCCTCAAGCCGGGACACTATCTTTTTGACGCTGAAGGACGGCTGTGCCATGTCTCGGTTACGCCTGACCCCACTCAAACATCGGACACCGCCATTGCGGGAGAATCTACCTTTGACCTTTCGACATCGCTTTTGCCCGCATCGTTGCCGCCAGACCTATGTACTCTGGTGCGGGCTGTAGCCCAGGGGCAAGCGGCTTCTCCGGTCTACCTTCCGGGCGGCCTTGTAGCAACAGCTTATCCGGTCGTGTGGCGGCGGGAGAAGCTTGTGGCACTAGTCGTGTCGCCGGTGCGGCCTGCCTGGCAGCCCTACCAACCGGCGTTGGCCGTGCTCAACATCAGCCGCTCCATCCATGCCGGTCACACCATGAAGGCTATCTTCGAGACGATTGTCCGCGAAGCCGTCCAGTTACTGCCATTCGACCGCTTGAGCATCACGCTCCTTCGGCCCGATACAAATGAAGTCGAAATTTATGCCCTGCACGATGACAGACCGAGCGCGGTACAAGCCGGTAGCATTATGCCTGGGGACAATAGCGTGACGGCCTGGGTTGTCAAGCATGGGCAGCCGATTGTTACGCCCGACATCCAGCAAGAAACGCGCTTTACAACCTACCCGGACTGGACAGCACAAGGCTACCGTTCAACCCTGTGTCATCCTCTAACCGTCAACGGCAATGTCATCGGCACTCTCAACTTCACAAGCCGGATGGCCAATGCCTACAGTGACGACACCATCCAGCTGGTGGCGCCCCTTGCTGAACAGGTGGCTATTGCCATCAGCAACACCCAGATGCGGGAGCGTTTGCTGCAAGAATCCCATCGCCTGCGCCGCATTGTTGAAGTTGCCAATCGGGTCAAACACCATCTCAGTTTGGAAGGTTACCTAAGCGTTTCTGAAATTCTCCACTGGATGTGTCAAGTTGCCTGCGACCTAGGCTGGGAGCGCGCTTTGTTCTGCCTGCGCGATCTATCCACAGACTCAGCTAATGACTCATATATTGCTGCCTTCGCCGGGGCCTTTACCGAAGGACAAGAAATGGAACTTGATGTCCTCAAAACGCAGCGCACAAAGGTTGGGGGATTTTCAGCTACGCCTGGCAGGCATCTGTCCGGTGCTCACCGCCGCATTGGGGATCACTCATTCCTACTTGGGCGTCAGGCAGAATCGCCACTACGCATGTGGCACTCAGGCTATACAGTGGTTGTGCCACTGGCGCTGGAAGGCAAGCTGTTTGGTACCTTTAGCGCCGACCGTCTAAGTGCGCCCCCCTCCCAGGACGAGGTCGAAACCCTTGAACTTCTAACCGATCACGCTACGGTTATCCTCCATAACTCACGGCTTATTGCACAACTCCGGGAGCAACTGGCTGAAACCCAGCGCTTACGTGAGCAAGAGCGGGAATATCACCTCCAGATGCGTCAAACCGAACGGTTGCGGGCGTTGGGAGAATTGGCCTCAGGCGTGGCACACAACTTCAACAATGCCCTAACCATCCTCCAGGGGCGGATTGGCCTGCTCAAAGCCAGAGCGAACGACGAAGCCACCTTGCGGTCACTTGACATCATGCACAGAGTCACCCAGGACGCCGCCAACATCGTCCGGCGCATCCAAAACTTTGCCCGCATCCACGAAGGGGATGCGGACTTTGAGCAAATTGATCTCAGCCGACTCGTCCAGGAAACCGTCGAGGCTACCCAACCGCGGTGGATGAACCGTTCTGGCACCTCGCCCATTCACGTTATTTGCCAAGCGCCATTACCGGTGCCCATCCTAGGTAACCCGACCGAGTTGCGTGAAGTCATTACTAACCTCCTGTTTAACGCGCTGGACGCTATGCCCGCTGGTGGTGAAATCATCATCAATGTCTATCAACAACAAAACACCGCTAAACTCGTAGTGCGTGATACCGGCATTGGGATGAGTGAAGAGATCAAAAAGCGCATTTTTGACCCATTCTTCACTACTAAAGGGCACGGGGGAACGGGCCTAGGGCTAAGTGTTTCGCACCGTATTGTCAGCCGGCACAAGGGACAGATCGAAGTTGAAAGCGAACCAGGGCGTGGGACAACCTTTTTTCTGACCTTTCCGTTGGCACCTGGGTCGCTAGATCAACCCCTGAGGGTGCCATTGCCCTCTATGCCATCTTCCTAGCGGCTGCGCATCTTGGTAGTTGATGATGAACCATCGGCGGCAGAAACCCTTGGAGAGCTGATCACACTCTATGGCATGAGCCACAATTGAGGCCAACCCTCGTCGGGCTCTGCAGCGGCTGCGTGTGGAGGTTTTCGATGCGCTCTTTACCGACCTAGGCCTGCCCGCATGATGGCTGGCAATTTGTGCTGAAGTGCGAGCCTTAGGGTTGAACCTACCGATCACACCCATGACAGGTCGGGCGGATTGGATTGCTCCGGGAGAACTCCAAGTGCAGCGCGTGCGGCTTGTTGGCAAGCCGGTTGATACAAGCATCCTCGAGCGCATGCTGGGCGAAATCGTGAGTGAACTCAGGGCGACGCTCCACTAGGGCGCGCACCCACGCCCGTTTGCGTGCCGTACAGATGAGCGAGACGCCGATGGGCAGGTCGAAAAAGCCAATTAGCCACCGCTCAATCCCCAGCAGCCGGCTGAGTGCCTGGTTGAGCCACGCCGGCAAAGGGCGCAGGTCGCTTTGCGGACGCACGCCATGCTTGCGCAGGCTCTGCCAAAACCGCAGCAATAACACCGGTAGGAACAACCCACACATAAAGTGGCTCAGCCGCTCGACTTCAAACCCCATGGACTGAAGCTTGTCACGCAACTCTCGCGGAGCATAGCGGCGGCGATGACGAAGAGCCTCATCATGCGGGCTCCAGAGAAACCCGTATGCCGGCACGGTGATGATTACCGCCCCCCCCGGTTTGCAGACGCGGTGGAGTTCAGCCAGGGCAGCCAAGTCATCGTCCACATGCTCAAGCGTGTCGAGTGCCGTCACCACATCAAAGGTATCGTCAGCAAAACACAGCTTCTCGATCCGGCAACGTACCAGATGGGAAAGTCCCCGCTGCCGCGACCAGCGGAGCGCCTCTGACGAGACATCTGTGCCGATCACCTGCCCAAAGGTGCGCAGCATCTCAGCATTGGCTCCTGTCCCACACCCAGCATCCAGTAACCACCGCTCAGATGCCGCTGCTGGCTGACGGCGCAGCGCCGCGGCAACCCAATCCCGAACCAGCGCACGACGCCCGACAAACCACCAGTAGGTCGTTTCAAGATGGAACATCCGGCGGTACTCATCAGTTTCCATAATCAGCTTCCACTGTGGTTGTCAGGAAGTTTAAGGGGCGGAGACCCACCGGCGGAAAGGAAAAGGTTCGCTTATGTTGCAACCTCAGCCCAGCGCCCCAGTCCGGCACGACGGGCATGAGCTACGATTTCAGCACGTACCTGAAGCGCCAGTTCCAAGGCTGCCTGTCCGGCCACGCCGTCTACCAGCGGCCGCCGGCCCTCTCGGATGCAGGTGATGAAGTGTTCGAGTTCGGCCCGCAGCGGCTCATCGGGCTTGACCGTGATCGCACGGGGTACAATAGCCGGCAGCGAGGCTGCCCCCTGAGAACGGACGACTTCTAGCGCCGTTACCTGCTGGTTTAGGCAGTCTACCGAAACATAGCCCCCGGCGTGAAAGCACCGCAGCTTGCGTATCCTGTCAAGCGAGACACGACTGGCCGTGACATTGGCCACACAGCCATCGGCAAACTCAATCCGCGCGCTGGCGATGTCAATTTTTTCTGTCAGTGCCGGAACGCCCACCGCATGGATGCTAGCCACTGGTGCAGGTACCATCCAGCGCAGCAAATCCAGGTCATGAATCATAATGTCCGCAACAACATCAATATCCAAGCTACGTGGTGTAAACACGCTGAGACGGTCAATTTCAAAAAAGCGCGGCTGATGCACCAACGTGCGAGCTGCCTGGAGTGCCGGATTAAATCGCTCTAGATGACCGACTTGAAGGATAGCACCGGCTCGCTCGGCCGCCGAAACCATCTGCTCGGCCTCTTCAAGGGTGGCGGCAATGGGTTTTTCGACCAAAACGTGCTTGCCCCGGGAGAGCAACGCCACCGACAGGGCACAGTGGTCACGTGTGGGAACAGCAACACTAACGGCAGCCACGCGCTCGGCAAGGTCTTCCCAGTGCGCAAAGTACGCCACACCATAGCGTGCAGCAACGGCCTGCCCAACCTCAGGGCGTAAGTCACACACCCCGACCAACCGCACGCCGGGTAGGCTGGCGTAGAGCCGCGCATGGTGCTGTCCCAAAGTGCCGACGCCAATCACACCGACCTCTACCATGCAGAGCTCCGGCTCGCTTCTTTACGGTTTATTGATTGCTGGATTGGTATCAGCCGGTGTTGTGGAACCCCTTTGCGGTAAGCCCACTATTGGGAATCCACGCTTTGCAAAAAAACTACACACCTGCTCGTTATAAAGGTCGGCATCTTTGCCAGCCAAAGGAATGTTGCGCGACTTTGGAATATTGATTTGCTCACAGACAGAAGGGCCAAGTGCCTTGACAACGGCATAGGCCGCCTGCTGTGCTTCCTTCGACTGATTATCGGCAATAAAAACGGCTACACTTTTATTTTTGCTCTGATAGTTAGCAGCCTGACTGCTGACGGAGCCAGTCTCGTAGATACCGCTCTGGTTAATTTGCAATCCGATGTCAAGTAAGGCATTCATGATGGGGTAATTCAAACCAAATAATTCTTGTGCACGGAGGTGCGCAAATTCCCTCACTGAGTTATATGGCATGTCAGCTACAACAGCCCTAACAGAATCATTTTCACCTCCCACTATCAGCGAAACATAGGCACCTACATTGACGCCATAAAGTCCTATTTTTTCAGAGTCTATTAATGGAACTTCTCCACCTTTTGGAGATGGAATCTTAAAACTTTTGAAGTACTCTATTGCTGCAGCCAGGTCCTTCTTTTCGGATGCTCCAAGCGTCGTCGCCAGGGCACTGTTTTCTCCGTGAGCGCGGAGATCGTAGACAAGGACATTATAACCTCTTTCCCAAAGCCGGTAGCCCAGGTCAATCATGTCTGCCCGCGAGCTGCCTAGCCCGTGAGTAATAACAATGCCGGGTAGTCCTGCTCCCCGAATAAAAATCCACCCATTGATGGTTCCGCTTGCTCCTGGAATCTCAACTTCTTTCCATGTAAAACTGACAACCTCTGACCATTTTTCTGGGAGTTTCTTCGGAAAATCTTTGATGGAGAGTAAACTTCTACCGGATTTAGTAACGGCGTTGACAGCATACACTGTGTAGGCTACTGCGGCAAAAATAACAATTACTATGATTGGGATGAAGACTTTAAGGTAGAGAAGAATTATCTTTCTCTTTCTGCGTGGCGGCATGGCATTTGCTCCGATATGATATACTTACGGCTTGCGCCCAGAAATTACATGGTCAAACCACGGAGCTTGTTCTAGTGCGGTTATCGTGATTCGTAAGAAACCGGACTGGTTGAGCCACAGGGCAAGCTGTTCGGCTGAGTAAGTTCCCCCAGACATCATGTTGAGACTAAAAAGCACAGCAAACTGTGCAGCCGCCGGTGACGGAGCGTCAGGTGTCATTTCTTGGACGATGACACATCCACCGGGGTTCAGGGCTGCATAGGCTTTCTTTAGCACTCGCAAAATATGCCGTTCTCCAAGCCCGTGCAATACACCGGACAACAATACAACATCGTAACCGTAGCCATAATCGGCATTGATGAAATCTCCAGGCCGGACGTGGACCCGGTCACGGACGGCCGACTGTTGAATGAGCTCATCGGCAACAGCTACCACTTCTGGCAAATCAAGCACTTCGGCTATCAATCCAGGATATTGCTCGGCAAAGCGTAGCGCGTAAGAGCCAGCTCCTCCACTGACATCAAGCAGGCGAGTATAGCCGCTCAAATCCACTGCTCGGCACAACGCATCTGCCTGTCCACCGATGGCAATCTCATGCATTGCCAGCACCCAGGCGCGTTCGGCCGCTTGGCGTTCATCATTCGGGCGCACCAGATTGAAAGCTGTCTCGCGGGGGCCAACTTCGCCTGTTTTGAGCAAGTAATCCAGCTCCCCGAAACGAGCCCACAAGTCGGATAAATACGTCAGCAAGTGGCCTTGGTAGGTGGGCTTACCGCGCACAAGAAATGTTGTCGCAAGGGGACTGTTCTGATACAGCCCCGTTTCATCAGATGTCACCAGTCCAAGGCTGGCGCAGGCTGTGAGGAGCTTTTCGGCTCCGGTCAACGTCATTCCACAAATGCCGGCTAGTTCAGCACTTGTCTTTGGGCGCCCCTCCAAAGCCTCAAACACAGACAGGCGGTGTGCTGCAAAGATCACGCCACTGCTCCAAAAAGCCGTCCCTAGCCGGTAGAGCGGTTCTGGTGTTAGGTTAGTCGCTCGCCGTGAGCGCCGTTTCGATGATATGGACATGCCAACTCCGACCAACAGGCGTTTGGGCCGTCAAAGCCTCTTCCGGGGACACAAGCAGCCCAAACAAGTATGAAGACAACCCATGAAACGTTTTTAGACGCTAACATGGTCTTTAGAGCTCATGCTACGGGTGTGGCATGAAGAACTTGCCCGTAGAAGGTGTACCTCCCACAATACCACTCGAAGACCACTTCAACGACAACATTGAACAACTCTCATGCCAACGCACTCATCGCCGACGCCTGCTCTGATGCGGGCAAATGTGCTTCTCAAACCCGGCACGATTGAAATGCAACACCTTCCCATCCCCGACCCCGAACCGGGTGGCGTCGTGGTCCGGGTGATGACAGCCCTTACTTGCGGCACGGACCTAAAAGCCTTCTTGCGCGGTCACCCAAAGTTTCCCACTCCGACCCTTTTTGGGCACGAGTTTGCCGGGGTCATCGCCAAGGTTGGCAAGGGTGTGACACGCTTCAAGGAGGGTGATGTCGTCATGTCTACGCATTCTGCCCCATGTGGAGCGTGCTACTACTGCCGGCGGGGTCAGGAAAACCTCTGTGACACGATTATGTCCACCATGGTGTTGGGGGCGTACGCCGAGTACATTCACATCCCGGAACGCATCGTGCGGCAGAATATGTACCCCAAGCCGGAGAGCCTGTCCTATCGAGAAGCTGCGTTGATGGAGCCTCTAGCCTGCGTCGTACACGGGTTAGAAGAGGTCCCGATCCGAGAAGACGACACCGTTTTGATCCTCGGCAATGGAGCCATTGCTTTGCTGCACGTTGCCACGCTCAAGGCACGTGGTGTTGAAAACATCATCGTGGCCGGGCGCCGCCCTTACCGACAAGAGGCAGCTCGCGCTCTTGGGGCTTCTCAAACAGTGGACTTCCTTCCAGAGACCTTGCCAGCCCAGATTCGCGATCTGACTGATGGGCGCGGCGCTGACTTGGTCATCGAATGTACCGGCCAACCGCATATCTGGGAACTCGCCGTAGACCTAGTGCGCCGGGGCGGAACTGTGATCTTCTTTGGCGGCTGCAAGCGTGGCACGACCGTAACCTTTGACACTGAGCGCATCCACTACGATGAAATCACCTTACGTAGCCCCTTCCACATGACCCCCCGTGCCGTTTGGCAGGCCCGCCAACTTCTCATTGAGCAACGTGTGGCGTGGGGGCGGTTAATTACTGCCGAGTATCCGCTTGAGCGCTTGGGTGAAGCCTTCGAGCAGCTACAGCATGGCGATTGCATCAAGTTTGCCATTCTCCCGTAAGCACATGCCGGCTGCCTGTCAAAAGGCACTTGATTGCCAAAAAAATGGCCTTTGCTTACCATTGAGTACTTCGCCTGCTTGGGCAGCTACGCTTTTTAGGTTTCTTTGCCAGTGATGACGGCGTTCTCAAGGAGAAACAAACTCAATGACAACTGCTGCTGCGCCTAGTGGAACTACGTCCCAGCGAATTTTACTCAACCCGGATTTAAAGAGTCCGCGCGCCCGCGAGTTTGAAGAAAAGCTTATGGCGCGCATTGTTGGGCAAGAACGCGCTGTTCGCCGCCTTGCCAATATCTATCAGGTTTATTTAGCCGGTTTGGCGCATCCGGGCCGTCCCCTTGGTACACTGCTGTTTCTCGGGCCGACGGGTTCAGGCAAAACTCGTGTCGTTGAAGCGGCTGCCGAAGCGCTGTTTGGCGATCCCTATGCCGTTGTCAAGATTGACTGTGCCGAATTTCAACACAGTCACGAAGTCGCCAAGCTCATTGGCTCGCCCCCTGGCTATCTTGGACACCGAGAAACACCGCCTCTGCTGACCCAGGAAAACCTCGACAAATACCACACTGAACAGGACAAACTGACCTTTGTTCTGTTTGACGAAATTGAGAAGGCGTCAGACGCCCTATGGCAGTTGCTTTTGGGCATTTTGGATAAAGCCACGCTGACGTTGGGTGACAACCGACGAGTGGATTTCTCCAAGTGCATTATCGTCATGACGAGCAACTTAGGCGCCAAAGAAATGTCGGAACTCATTACGGGTAGCATTGGCTTTGCACCAGTGCGGCCGGAAACCGAGCGCAACGACCTGGACCAGAAAATCTACCGCACAGCTACTGAAGCGGCACGGCGCAAGTTTTCTCCGGAGTTTATGAACCGGATTGACAAGGTAGTTGTTTTCCGCAGCCTCAAAGAGCACCATCTCGAGCGAATTCTCGACCTTGAGCTGCGGGCCGTTCAGGAACGGATCACCCAAGCTGCAGCGGAAAAGTTTGTCATCCGCTGTTCACCAGAAACCAAGCGGTTTCTGCTGGACGAAGGAATTGACCTGAAATACGGGGCACGCCATCTCAAGCGAGCAATCGAGCGTTTCCTTGTCAATCCAATCGCCAGCTTGGTTGCTACCAAACAGGTCAGTACTGGCGACTTGCTCCTTGTGGATTACGACCCGGAAAACAAAAAACTTCTCTTCTCCAAAGAGCCCCAAGGAGCGCTGGTGCTAACGTCTGGAGCCGAACATGAACGCTCTCCTGAAAGCGAACCACCGGAAGGACAGGCCCTAGCCCTGCCAGCTCACGTGTCGCCTACCTCAGCACGCACGGTCACCGAAAACTGAATGCAATCACTGAAAGTGCACCACCAGCCGAGCAACGCCTAACCGATGCTCGTACCGCGCGAACCTCAGCTACTAGGTGGTGCACGGTCGCCTTCCAGGCTACACTTTTACAAAACCGGTCAACTCAACGGCTTAGCACAAGCCAGGAAAGCCACATTGCCGGAGCGCTTCGTACAGCACAAGCGCAACACAGTTTGAGAGATTCAGTGAACGTGCATCCGCCGTCATTGGAATGCGCACCACACACTCTCCGTCGAGCAATTCCTGGGGTAATCCCTTGGTTTCGCATCCAAAGACAAGGAAATCATCCGGCCGGTAGGCGATTTCATCATAGCGGCGTTGCCCGACTGTCTCGACGAAAATAAACCTGTGGGATGGATATGCCTGCCGTAACGTTGCAAAATCACGCCACTCATGCAGATCAAGCCGGTGCCAGTAATCCAGCCCGGCTCGGCGCACGGCCCGCGCATCAATGGAAAATCCAAGGGGGTGAACCAGGTGCAAACGCGTTCCAGTACAAACACATGTGCGTGCCACGTTACCGGTGTTGACATGGATTTCTGGTTCAACCAAAACGACGTGCATACGTGAGCACCTTCAAGGGCGCTTGTCTGCCCCATACTTGGTCCCTGTGTAAGGTACGTACAAGATGGCGGAAACAGTTCTGATTGTGGATGACGAGCGTGGCATTCGCGAATCGCTGCGCGGCGTTCTTGAGGATGAAGGGTTTGTCGTTGAAAAGGCAGACAGTGGCGAAGCTGCTCTGCGGTGCCTCGCCACCACAGCCGTGGACTGCGTGCTACTTGATATTTACATGCCCAACAGCCAACTGGATGGGATGGCAACCCTGGAACGCATCCGGCGGCAATATCCCCACATCCCGGTCGTTATGATTTCCGGACACGGCACGATTGACACGGCCGTACGTGCCATCCGGCTCGGCGCAAGTGACTTTATTGAAAAGCCACTCAACATCGAACGTACCCTGCATGCCGTGCGCCACGCGATCCAGATGCACCGTCCGGTACAGGCACTGGCTGGAAGCGACCTAGTTGTCGGGCAGAGCATCCCGATGCGGGCCTTGCGCCAGCAGATTGCCCTTACTGGGCCAACCGATGGGCGCGTGTTGATCTACGGCGAATCAGGGACAGGTAAAGAACTCGTAGCCCTTGCCTTGCACGCCGTCTCAAAACGCGCCGATCGACCATTTGTCGCCGTCAACTGCGCAGCTATTCCCGAAGACCTCATCGAATCAGAGCTTTTTGGGCATGTCAAAGGTGCCTTTACCGGCGCGACAGAATCCCGGCGGGGCAAGTTTGAGCAAGCCGACGGTGGCACGCTCTTTCTCGATGAAGTGGGCGATATGAGCCTGCGCATGCAGGCTAAACTCTTGCGCGCCTTGGAAAGCGGAGTTATTGAACCTGTTGGAGGTGAAGGTGCACGTCGCGTAGACGTGCGTGTGATTGCCGCCACCAATAAGCGGTTACAGGAAGCCATCGAGCAAGGCCAGTTTCGTGCTGATTTGTTCTACCGCCTCAACGTTATTCCATTCCAGCTCCCACCCCTCCGGGAGCACCTGGAGGATATTCCGGCACTGGTCGAACACTTTGTTCGGCAGTTTAGCCAACAGTACCAACGTCCCCCGATTACCTTTACCGAAGATGCTTATGAAAAGTTGCGTCAGTATGACTGGCCCGGAAACGTTCGCGAACTACGAAATCTGGTCGAGCGGTTGATCATCACAGAAACCACATCCCCTGTGACGGCGGCGCAAATCCCACTCGAACCCAATCCCCACTCGGTTTGGGCGAGCTTTCAGTTCGGCTCGCTTCGTGAAGGAAGTGAAGCGTTTGAACGTGAACTGGTACGCCGCAAGTTAGCCGAATGTGACGGGAATGTAACCCAAGCAGCCGAGGCCCTAGGCATTGACCGAAGCTACCTGTACCGCCGTATCAAGGCGCTTGGAATCAGTTTGCGTGGATAAAACCACTTGCGTCTGGAGAGTATGGCAATAGCAACTGGCGAGTTATTTATTGGTAACTCAGTGCCTCTGCAAACTCTCCTGCGCGATGCAGCGCGCGTTGCCCCAACCGAGGCCACTGTGGTTATCACCGGCGAAAGCGGGACAGGTAAAAGTTTACTGGCTCGCTGGATTCACGAGCGAAGTCACCGGGCTAATGGCCCCTTTGTGGTGATTGACTGCGGCGCACTGCCAGAAGCGCTCCTGGAAGCGGAGCTGTTCGGGTTCGAGCGGGGTGCATTTACCGGCGCGACAGCCGCCAAGGCAGGACGGTTTGAAGCAGCACAACACGGGACGCTGGTTCTTGACGAAGTTGCGGCATTGTCCCTTACGGCCCAGGCTAAACTGCTGCGCGTTATCGAAGAACGGCGTGTTATGCGTCTCGGTGGCCAGCGGGCGCTACCACTCAACGTACGTTTCATTGCTGTGACGAATACTGACTTGGCTACAGCAGTCGCACGCCAGGCCTTCCGGGCCGATTTATTTCATCGCCTAAACGTCGTTCAGCTCGAAGTTCCTGCCCTGCGCACGCGGCCAGCCGACATCCAGCCGCTGGCTCAACACTTTCTAGCCCAAGCAGCCCATCGCCATCGGCTTTCGCCTCCCCGCCTGGCTGCCGAGACGTTGAGTTTTCTCGAACACTACGACTTTCCGGGAAACGTCCGTGAACTGCGTCACGCCATGGAGCATGCGCTCATTGCAGCTTCAGAGGGCCTTGTGTGCCGTGAACACCTACCCCCCCGGATGACCTCGGTTGCGGCTCTGATGCAGCATCGGACGCGCAAGCCCACGCTGGCCGAGCTGGAAGCTACCTACATCCGGGAAATTCTCCAGCATGTTGGTTGGCGCAAGGCCGAAGCGGCCCGCATTTTGGGCATTAGCCGCAAAAATCTTTACGAGAAACTACGCGCTTACGGCATCCCTTATCATCCGTCTGACGGTCTTGGCAATGATCCTGACACGCCTGCTTGACGAGGTTGTTGAACGTCAGTAGCCTGCACTCTTTTGTATTTGGTCACCAGTGGTTACCGGCCGCTAGAACCCGCAGCACCAACGTCAATTCAACCGAACAAGGAGCCTCTTCCAATGCGAGCGAGTCATATTCGGCGCGGTATGATCATCCTGTTTGATAACCAACCGCATCGCGTTCTTGAGTATCGGCATCACACCCCTGGCAACTTGCGCGCCATTGTACAAACAAAGCTCAGAAACCTCATCACCGGCACCACCTTTGAGCACCGTTTCAGCGCCACGGAAGATGTCGAGCGCGCTGTACTTGAACAGCACGAGATGCAATACCTGTACCAAGAAGGCTCAACCCACTACTTCATGGACGTTTCAACTTATGAGCAGGTGGGCCTTGATGAAGAAATCTTGGGCGACGCTCTTAGCTACCTGAAGCCGGAGATGACCATTCAGGTCGAAGTGTACGATGGGCAGCCTGTAGCTATTCAGCTCCCACCAGCAGTTGAGCTGAAGGTGATTGAAACCGAACCGGAGTTGAAAGGCGCCACGGTGACGGGCTCAAGCAAGCCGGCAAAACTCGAAACGGGCTTGCAAATCAGCGTTCCCAGCTTCATCAAGGAAGGGGATGTGATCCGGGTGGACACCAGCGAAGGCAAGTATATTGAACGGGTCAAGTAGACTTTATCGGCAGGCGTGCGACATTGGCTGCGCTGTCTGTCGGCTTTGTGGGCATTGTTTTCGCGGTTTCCGTTTTGGCTGTATAACACGGCGCTGGTGGTCGGTGCACCGCTCTGGGCAAGTTACTATGGGCTGCGTCGGCGCCGGTTTTCTCTCCGTGAACGGTTTACTTACCGCACTTTTCCCCATGATCTGGCGACTCCGCTCATCTGGCTGCACGGTGTTTCCGTAGGTGAAGTCCTAGCCGGGCAACCGCTTGCCTGTGCCTTGCGGGAACGTTTCCCGCACGGGCATTTTGTGATGTCGACTACGACCGATACCGGGCAGGCCCGTGCTCGGGAGCAACTGGCGTGGATGGATGCACACTGCTATTTCCCGCTTGATGTTTCCTGGGTAACGGAGCGGGCCGTGACCAGCTTGAAACCAACGCTGGTCATTATTCTCGAAACGGAAATCTGGCCGAACTTTCTGCGTACTTGTACACGGCATCAGGTGCCGGTTGTCCTTGCCAACGGCCGGCTGTCAGACCGTTCCTTTGCGCGCTACCGCTGGCTTGGCCAGGGTATGGGTGACTTGCTGAGCTACTTCCGGCTCTGTTTGATGCAATCCGAAGCCGATGCCGAACGCATTCGCCAACTTGGTGCACCGCCGGAGCGCGTTCTGGTGACCGGCAATCTCAAGTATGCCCCGCCAAGTGCTGACGAACAGGCCCGGCGTGACCGCATTGCTGCTGACTTGCAGCAGCAGTATCACTTAGGCGACGGACGCCCATGTATTGTCGCCGGAAGCACTGTTGAAGGTGAAGAACCCATCCTGCTTAGGGTTTTTACCCGGCTGCGGACTATGGCACATCTGTCCGCATGCCGGTTACTCCTTGCCCCACGGCATCCAGAACGCTTTCCAGAGATTGCCCATTACCTGGAACGTTTCGACTGGCGGGTAGCACGGCGCTCACGTCCCCAGCCAGAGGATGGCCAAGCTGATGTCATCCTGCTCGACACAGTAGGAGAACTGGTAGCAGCATATCGCTGGGCGGATGTCGCCTTTGTTGGCGGAAGCCTTGTGCCGCGCGGTGGTCACAACATTCTCGAACCGGCTGCCGAAGGACGCCCGATCGTGACCGGGCCGCATACGGAAAACTTCCGTGCCATTCTGGCTCGTTTTCGTGCAGCCGACGCCGTATGGCAACTGGTGCCAGCGCCGCCGGAAGAATTACAGCACGCCCTGTTTACCGCCCTTGCAACACTTCTGTGTCACCCTTCTCAGGCGGCTGCGCTTGGACATCGCGCCCGGCTTACTTGGGCTTCAGAAAGCAATGCCGTCGCCGCCACACTAGCTGCGCTTGAAACCTATGTCTTTCCCGATATTCCAGCCTTCCGCCCTACTCTAGGTGGTTGATTGTTCCCTGAAGGGAGGTGTCAATCAGCATTGGCGGCGTACCATCACCAAAGAAAAAGGATTCCATCGCTCCAAACAAAAACTTCTGGGCCTGCGGGTCAAGCGGGTTCAAACCAAAGTGATTCATAAGTACTAGTTGGTGTGCCTGCCACTTTTTCCAGCACTCCGCGCACGTCGTAGCATGCACCTTGCGTCCAAGGTCATTTTTGAAAGGCACCCGGCTCATCGGCGCCATAGTTTCCCGACATGCTACGGTGTAGGCTTCTCCATCCCGCCGGATAAGACGCGCTTTTTCAAGCTCGCCCAAGGCCAGCTTGACCGATTTCTCAGGGTGGCCGGTTTCAGCAACAAGCTGCACTGCTGAAAGCGGGCCTTTTTCCTTGAGCGTTTGAACGACAACACGCGGCGTTCCTTTCAGGGCCACACATAGCGTTTCCAACATAGGCAACTCCGGGAATCAAGGGGATCACGGCTTCAAGCCGCAGCCGTCTGTGGTCAAGCTTACGGAAGGGTTGGCAAATCGTACAGGCATGATGCCTGACGTAAACCGGCATAAAGTTGGGGTTCAACTTGCCACACTGCCTGCGTCTTGAGCTGGCCGGTTGTTCGTTCAACGCGCAGGGCGGCATTGAGAGCAATATCTGCAGCCCGCAGATCGCTTGAGTGATAAAGGGCTTGCCCTAGGTCCTTTAGCGCTTCGGCAAAATCCGGGCGTTGCTCAATAGCGCGTTGAAAAGCCTCAACTGCTAGGCGGGGCTTGCTTTGGCGCATGAGCATGCGTCCTAAACGATGCCAAGCTTCGGGATAATAGCCGTCCCTGCTCTTTTCAATGGCTGTCCGAAAAGCTTGCTCGGCAACGTAGGGCGGCTCGCACTGGGATAGCACCACGCCCAATTCGTAGTATCCCTGCGCTGTGTCCCCGTGGGGCGTTGCCACAAAGCGCCGAAGAACTTGTGCAGCTTCCGCTAGGCGTCCAAGTTTGACATATGCCCGGCTCAGTTGCAGATACAGGCCTGGCAAAGAAGACGTGGACAGTGCCTGGGAAAGAATCTCGGCAGCCTGCTCGGGTTGGTTCATTGCCAAGTAGGCTTTGCCCAAGTCTAGAGACGCTTCTGGATACTGTCCCCCACGACTGCTTAGGGCCTCTGTCAATGCTACCTGCGCCCCTGGAAAATCTCCTTGTAACGCCTTGGCGTTACCCAAGCTAAGCCAACTTTCACCGTCTGTCGGGCGCATGGTTACAGCCGTATGAAAAGCCGCTTCCGCCATGGCACCATTTTGCATAGAGAGCGCCGCCAGCCCAAGGTTATGGTAGGTAGATGCTTGAGTGTCGCCAAGCTGCAAGGCCTGCTGGTACGCTTCCCAAGCTTTGTCTGATCGGTTCAAGCGAAACCAGGTGTTCCCTAAGTTACGGTAGGCTACCCCCAGTCCTGGCTCGGCGGCTACAGCGGCCTGGTAGGCCTCCAAGGCCGCTTGGTAGTCATTGTAAGCGTAAAGCACATTTCCTAAGTTGAACCAAGCTTTGCCATAAGGGATCGGCGCATTGGCAATAGCCCGGCGGAGCAACTGCAGCGGTTCTTCCGTTTGGCTTGCGACGAAAAACCGTCCTAGCTCGAACAATCCGACACTCAGGTTGAGAAGCACCTGCGGGTTGTGCGGGTCAAGGGTTTCCGCCGTGCGCCACATGCGTACCGCCTCGCGCAACTCTCCTCGTTCCCGCAACACGGCGCCTAGCCACTGGTAGGACGGCACATGCTCTGGGTCACAGCGGAGCGCTTGGCGAAACATCCCACGCGCGGCTTCAACTTCACCCTGCTCCCAAAGCCGGCGGCCCTGCTGAAAGAAATGCTGTAGGTCAGTCTCCGTCGCGTGTGTTGGGGTAAAGACCTTCTGGTTTTTCGTCACGGTCTGGTTCGGCATGGCGAGGTAGCCTTTCTGTCGAAATCCCCCCTTCGCTCGTCCTCGCCTAGCGGGAGCCGACGGTAGGCTGCTTTGCACCCAACGCTCTTCGTGCTCACGGGCAGCGTGGGCCTTTTTTATGATGCCGATGCTGGGTGGTGACAATCAAGACTTCATTTCAGAACTTTGAACCCATAACCTCTGTCGAGCCCTGGTGGTCAAGAGAATCCTCTCTGTGGTAGCGTCCTACCAAGGTCTGAAAAAATCTTGTGCGGTTGGCCTTTTTGGCAAAACCGATGTGGAGGAATCACCACTACTATGAGCGCACCAGCTCCAACCCCGATTACGGGAAAAGTTGTTCAGATTATCGGACCCGTCGTTGATGTCGCCTTCAGCGACGGTTACCTACCGCCTGTATACCAAGCCCTGCGCGTAACAAGCGAAGGGTTTGACGTTCCTAAACCAATTGATGTCATCGTCGAGGTTCAGTTGCATCTTGGCGATGGGCTTGTGCGAACCGTGGCAATGCTTCCCACCGAAGGTATGGTGCGTGGGATGAAAGTCTACGACCTCGGCACGCAAATTACCGTCCCGGTTGGAAAAGGGACGCTGGGACGGGTTATGAACGTTTTGGGCGAGCCGGTAGATGAACTTGGTCCCATCAAACACGAAAAACGCTATCCCATCCACCGCCCGGCGCCATCCTTTGAAGAGCAGTCCACCGAGGCCGAGATGCTTGAAACAGGCATCAAAGTCATTGACCTCATTCAGCCCTTTCTCAAAGGCGGCAAGATCGGCCTTTTTGGTGGGGCCGGTGTGGGCAAAACCGTAACCATTATGGAGCTCATCAACAATGTGGCGATGGGACACGGAGGGTACTCGGTTTTCGCCGGGGTGGGTGAGCGCACACGCGAGGGCAACGACCTGTGGGTTGAAATGCAGGAAAGCGGTGTTATCCGCATGGACAATCTTGAAGAATCGAAAATTGCCCTTGTCTACGGACAGATGACCGAGCCGCCAGGGGCCCGGGCGCGGGTGGCGCTTTCTGGTCTGGCAGTCGCTGAGTACTTCCGCGACGAAATGAACCAAGATGTGTTGTTTTTCGTGGACAATGTCTTTCGCTTTACCCAGGCCGGGTCGGAAGTGTCGGCTCTGCTGGGACGGATGCCCTCCGCCGTCGGCTACCAGCCCACGCTAGCAACCGAGATGGGTGAGATGCAGGAACGGATCACATCAACCAAACACGGCTCGATTACCTCCGTACAGGCAATCTATGTTCCAGCCGACGATTTGACCGATCCTGCCCCGGCCACGACTTTCGCCCACCTAGACGCCAAAACCGTGCTCTCACGCCAAATTGCAGAGCTGGGCATTTTTCCTGCGGTGGACCCACTTGATTCGACTTCCCGGATTCTCGACCCCAAAATTGTTGGACGGGAACACTACGAAGTCGCCGAAGGCGTCAAACGGACGCTCCAACGTTACAAAGAACTGCAGGACATCATTGCCATTCTCGGCATTGATGAGCTGTCGGAAGAAGACAAGCTGACGGTGGCACGCGCCCGTAAAATCCAGAAGTTCCTCTCCCAGCCATTTCACGTTGCCGAGCAGTTCACCGGACGCAAGGGCAAGTACGTGAAGGTGGCAGACACTATTCGTAGCTTCAAGGCTATTCTGGAGGGCAAGCATGATGACCTACCAGAACAAGCCTTTTACATGTGTGGCGCCATCGAAGACGCTATTGAAAATGCCAAACGGATGGCCGCCGAGTAAGGAGCGGTGCAGCAGCACCTCGGCTTGGCATAGGCAACTTCCGCAGCCATTGTTGCCCTGACACTGACCTTGGTCAGCGGTTCACCTTTCGAGTATGGCTAGGAATACCAACTCCTCACGCAGCCGCAAACGGCTGCTGATTACAGGCATTGCCGGGGGGCTGGCAACGCAACTTGCCTCCGCTGTCCCACTAGAATGGGAGGTTGTTGGGATTGGCCGACGACCTCCCCAACTGCCCATTCGCCGTGACATTACTTACCGCCAACTTGACATTTGCAAAAAGGCCCTTGAAGACCTGTTTCGCAACGAGCGCTTTGACGCGGTCATCCACCTAGCCGTCGCCAATGATGTGCGCCTGCCGATGACCGTTCGGCATACGGTTAACGTCATTGCCACCATGCGGCTTTTGGCCTGCTGCGAACGACAGGGGGTCCCACAGGTGATTCTGCTTAGCAGCGCTGATGTCTATGGCGCTGACCCCACAAATCCCACCTTTTTGACTGAAGACTACCCCCTAAAAGCCATTCAGCGGTATGCAGACATCGGTGACAAGGTAGAGTTTGACACCTACTGCCGTTCGTGGATGTATCAGGTACGCGATACTGTCACTACGCTGTTGCGTCCGTGTCACATTGTTGGGCCGCACGTTCAGAACTTTCTCACGACCTACTTACGGTCACGTATTGTGCCACTTCCAGTTGGCTATGACCCGATGATTCAGGTCATTGATGAGCGTGACATGGTGCAGGCTCTGTTGCTTGTCCTAGAGAAAAAGCAGGGCGGCGTCTACAACGTCACCGGACCGGGCGAGCTCCCGCTCTCCGTAGCGGTCCGAGAGGCCGGTGGCATCGCTATCCCTGTTGTCTATCAACTTGCTGCACCCCTGATGAAGCTGGGCTGGGCAGTTGGGTTGCTACCTTTTCCCGCGCCGCAGTATGACTTTCTAATGTTTCCCTGTGTCATTGATGGACGAAAATTCCGGGAAACCTTCGGCTTCAAACCCCGTTTTTCCCTGCACAAGGCACTGCGTTCGATTCGGCGCCGGCTTCCGACGGTAGATGAAGAAGCCACTCCGGTACGCCGCCGCCGTTCAAGCCAAGCACGCCCCCCACTTACCGAGTCCTGATTCGTCTCTCTACCTTTTTTCACCCTGCCTGCTGCCAGCCCATCTCTAGGTGCATAGCTAGCGTTCTGTTGGCTGTGTTACACTCTTGCTATTACTCCCGAACATTCAAGCTGTCTCTTACGGCTGAAATGATGTAAGTAACGGGTCCGTGGTCGCTATGTCAGATGCTCCTCCCAGTGTTTATGCCACGCTGAGCTATCTTGATAGCCAGGGGCTTCAGCGCACGGTGCGCATCAATCGCCCTGTCTTTAGCATCGGTCGCTTGCGAACCAATGACCTTCAAATCAACAACTCGTATGTGTCCCGGCGACACGCCGAAATCATCTACCAAGGAGGGACTTTCATTCTTCGCGATAACAACAGCACTGGTGGTGTGCTGGTCAACGGTGCGCGGGTTACAACCCACGTCCTTCGCTCAGGAGATCGGTTTCAGCTTGGTGATGTTCACCCAGTCGTCTTTCTCTTTGAAATCCATCCAAGCCCTCTAGATAGCAGTGGCCTGAACCGCGCTGACGAAGAGCAGCGTACAACCGACCGCCTGACGACCATCATTTCTGGCCCGCGCTCGCGGTTTGTCAACACGGCGCTACTGGATAGCGCTGAAAACATCACCGCCTTCACCCTCAACCGGCTCAAGTCCCTCAATGAGTTCAGCCGCAAGATGCTGGTTACTAGCAGCGTGCAAAGCCTACTAGAGTGCTTGCTTGATGCTGCTATGGAGACCCTCCCAGCAGAACGGGGCGTTGTTTTGCTATGGAACCCTACCACTGGCACGCTGGAAAAACGAGCCGCGCAAAACCGGTCGGGAGATTTGGAAGTTCAACCAAGCCTGACAATTGCCTTGCAATCCTTTGAGCAAAATGTTGCTATTCGGAGCTTTGATGCTTCCTTAGACAACCGCTTTGAACAAACTTCAAGTATCACCCAACAAGCCATTCACTCTGTCATGTGCGCCCCGATTGCCTCAGCCAAAAAGGTGTGGGGCGTGTGCTATGTGGATAACCTCTTGGCTAAGACCCAGTTTAGCGACGAAGAACTGGAATACTTTCTGGCCCTGACCCAGCAGGCTGGCCTCGTTTTAGACAACCTACATCTTATTGAAGAACTGCGCGTTACCCAAGAGCGCCTGATCAACCAAGAAAAACTAGCCACACTTGGACAGTTTGCCAGCGGCATTGCCCATGAGCTCAAAAACCAACTTTCAGCTCTAACGGCGGCTGAAATTCTGATGAGCAACACAGAAGACCAAGGCCAACGCCGACTGATTCAGCTCATTCTCAATGCCCAGCAACGCATGGTGGCAATGGTCAACGAGATTCGGGACTTTGCCCGCCCCGATGCCAAGAAATACGAAAAAACGGTGCAGCCCCTTGTGGCCGTTGTTGAAGAGGCACTCCACTTTGCACGCTATGACCCGCTTGTCAAGCTCTGCCGAACCACCTTCCAGGCAAGGGCGCACCCCTATGTCAACCTCAATCGGGACAAGATCATGCAGGTTCTGCTCAACTTGCTCCGCAATGGCGCACAGGCTATGCAGGGAAAGCCAGGCGAGCTTACCGTGGTAGTTGACGAAGCCAATGGAAGTGCGAGAATAATCGTCTCAGATACTGGCTGTGGGATCGCTCCTGAGCACTTGCCGCGTATCTGGGAACCATTTTTTACAACCAAAGGCAGTGAAGGCACCGGACTGGGGCTTGGCATTTGCCGGCGGATTATTGAAGGTCACGAAGGTGACATCACCTGTCAGAGTACCCTTGGACAGGGGACGACGTTTACGATTTGCCTACCGCTCGCCGTACCACCAGCCAGCCCACCTTCGACGTAATGGCTGTTGTGTGGCTTTAGGAGTTAGGCCGACAGAGCTGAGGGAGGCACAACTTTTGGAATCCATGATGCTGCGTTAGAAACTGGCATCAAGCATTTCACTAGGTGGAGAGGAACCCGTGTTACACGAACATCTCAAGGCAAGCTGGCGTGCAGAAGTCGAAGCGATTGTCCGTGCCGAACTAAGCAAAATGGAAGCTGAGTTGGCCCGGATGCACCACCAAGTTGAGCAATCCTTTACCCAGTTGCTCGCCCAATCGGCAGCACGGCTGGCAGCGATTAGCCAAGAGCCAGCAATTGCCGACTTTGCCGAACGAGCTTTTGCTCAGGTGGCAGCACTTTCAGCTGCATCAGCGGCTGTTTCAGCTTCTTCCAAGCAACTTTCGGTCTCCGAGACGCTACCACCGCCAGAGGCTGTTCCAGCCCCTTCGCCGGCCGACGCCTTGCCGGTGACACCAACCATAGACCTTCAGGCCCTGTACTATTACCTCGTTGAAATTCAAAGCCAACAGACCCAGGCGGACATCCTCAACCTGCTGGTCACGCGCGCCTTGGAGTATGCACCGCGGGTGGTGCTATTTGTCGTCAAGGCCGGAAATGTTGTCGCTTGGACTGAACGAGGCTTTGAAACAGCCGGGGTTTCTCTCCGTGGACTCACGATCCCACTTCAGGCAAACACAATCCTGTTTGCTGCCGTCGAGCAGCAGATGGCCGTACTAGACAGTCCTTCTGCTTACGCAGAAAACCAAATCCTGCTTGATCGGATTGGTCAACCTCCCCAAGCAATGGCTGCTATTCCGCTGCTGGTTCGTGGTAAGGCAGCAGCTGTTCTCTACGCCGACTCGGCCGACCAACCCGGAGAAAGGATTGTGGTTCCACCATTGCAAATTCTGACCAATGTTGCCGGTTTGACGGTTGAACTGCTCAATGCGCGCAACCGGCTTGCGACAACGACGGTTGCTGTCACAGATCGAGCAACCCAGGCAATGCCTGCGCCGCCAACCACCACGGAAACTTCTCCCACAGCCACGGTCAGCGCACCCCAAGTTCATACTGTTCCGGTTACTGCCGAGCAATCCACAACGGCCGAGGCAGCGCGCGAAGCACGTATCACCCAGGACAGTGCAGCAGAAAGCGTCGCGACACCACCCCCTCAGGAAATCACCTACGCAACCGAACAACCGGAAGCCACAGCAGTCTCACCCGAAGCAGAGCAGGCTACGTCGGCTGCACCAAGCGCTGGTGTGATGGCCGAGCAACACCTCACTCCCCAGATGTTCTCTCAGCCAGATGGGCAATTTGTTGAGACTCCCCGGCCTGATCACCCAGTGCCAGCAGCCCCTGAAACCGTCTCAGCAACGGCTGAAGTAGAGAAAGAAGCCCCAGAGCCAAAATTCGAGCCCGTATCTATTCCGCCCTATGTTCCACCTGGCCCAACCATCTATGAGCCGACACCAGCAATAGTCGAGTCGTCAACGACATCGTTTCCAACTTGGACGCCTTCACCTCCGCCACCATCGGACTCTGCTGAACAGTCGCCTGTATTTGTTACGACCGCTGAGAGCAGCCCTGCGAGCACATCATTGCCTGGCAATGGACAGACGTTTGTGCCGCTTCCTCTGGGAACTTCACCAAGTACCCAATCACCACCTCCAGTTTCCAAAGCAGTTCCCCTTACGCCGCCCAAACCCACCACAGAGGAAGAAGCCAAAGCCCATAACGATGCACGACGCTTTGCCCGTTTGCTCGTTTCGGAAATCAAGCTTTACAATGAAGCCAAGGTTGCAGAAGGTCGTCTCAACCACGACCTCTATGACCGTTTGAAGGAAGACATTGACCGTTCACGGCAGATGTATGACAAGCGTGTCAGCCCAATTGTGGCCGCAAAGTTCGACTACTTTTATGACGAACTTGTTTCCTCGCTGGCCGAAGGTGATCCATCCCGACTCGGGCCCGACTGCCCCGGCCCAGTCCTTATCCAGCCTGAATAAACTGCACCAGCAATCGTGCTGACTCTGCAAAAACAATGGACGAGCCACAAGCTCGTCCATTGCCTCTCAGTACCCCCCAATGAGCGCCCTACTCTCTTGGTCACGTTGGTCAAAGGTGTTGCAGTCAGTACCGCTGCGGATTGGTATGAGCGGGCTGGTTTTGATTTTCGTTGGACTTGCCCTAGCCGGCAGTTTCACCTTTCGACATAGTCTGCAGGCAGCAACGCCACAGGAGAAAACGGCTGCTCTTACGGAACTTCGCCAGGCGGTGGCAAGCGCCGGCAACCAACCGTCTGACAGCCTCTTGGCCAGTTTTGAGCAACGCTACCCAAACTCCGAAGCAGCAGCGCTGGCCCGCCTTCGGCGAGGATACGACCACTATCAACGCCGCGACTATGCCACAGCGGTCAGTTTGCTCAACACGCCCCTGATTGGGGAGTTCAGCCGTCTAGGCGACTACGGCTTGTACTACTTGGGCAAAGCGCAGTTTGACAGCGGTCAATTCCAAGCAGCACAGTTCACGCTTGCCCAGATTGGTCTACAATACCCCCACTCTCCTCTTGCCCGTCAGGCAACACTCCAAGCCGGACGGGCAGCTGCAGTTCGAAGGGATGTCGCAGGGGTCGAGCAGGTACTCCGTCCATTGCTCGACAAGGGGGACGGCAACGCGCTGGCTATTCTGACCCTTGCTTACCATGCTGCCGGACGGTTGGAAGAAGCCCATCGCACTTGGCGGCGCATCGTTACTGAAGCACCGGCCAGCCTAACGCAAGATGAAGTCAAAAATGCCCAACAGGCGCTCTTCCCCGACCCGGCAACAGCAGCCAGCTCTATGCGTGTCACCGACGCCGCTGGGCTGCGCTTGCGCGCCAACCGGCTCTATGAAGCTAAGCAGTACTCGGCTGCCGCCGAAGACTTTACCCGCTTGGTCGAGCTTGATCCGACCATGCTACAAAGCGATGAAACTCGCCTGCGGTACGGCATTAGCCTGTACTTCGCCCAGAATTTTGCCCTGGCAACCGCCCAGCTTGCAGCTGTCAGTGACCGGGATAAGCAACGCCACGCGGAAGCCCTGTTTTATTTGTCTGAGGCTCAGCGCCGGAGTGGCAACATCAGTTATCCAGCGACCGTAGAAAGGCTGCTCTCGCTGTATCCAACCTCCCCACGTGCTGGCGAAGCACTTGAAAACCTTGCCCAGTGGGCTGCAAAGCGAGGCAATGAAACTTACTACGAGCGGCTCATCCGACAGTACCCTGAGCGGAAAGTCGGTCAACGTTGGCATTTTCAGCGCGCCTGGACACTTCACCAACAACGCTCCTATGCAACGGCGCTTCCGCTCCTACTTGAGCATGTGGCACTGTTTCCGGCCTCAGATTACAAGGGCATAGCAGCTTACTGGGCTGCGCGGAACTTGGAGCGCACCGGACGCAATACCGAGGCCAAACTGCTTTATGAAGCGATTGTCCGACGGTACCGCTATGGTTACTACGGGCAACAAGCGGCCAACCGCCTTGCGGCTCTGCGGGCTGTCCCGGCAGCCCAACTTCCAGCGCAGCACCCTGTAATGCGGGCTGTTGCTGGCCTACCGCCGGCGTGTCCCCCTTCGGAAACTATCGGCCGTGAAGGTGAAATCCACTTGGAGCGTGCTTCTCAGCTTCGGATCATCGGCCTTATGGAATCTGCCCTTGAGGAAGCAGAAGCCGCCCGTCAAATAGCTCCCACGTCACCCAAAGCTGCACTTGAAATAGCGCGCATCTACCGCGATCTCGGTCAACCTAATCGTGCCGTACAGGCCTTGCAGCGCGCCCATCCTGACTATCTTACTTACCAAGGTGACGAAATCAGCCGTGAAGCGTGGGAAATTTTCTTTCCCTTACGTGAATGGGAAACCATCCAGCAGGCAGCTCAGGCCAATGGGCTTGATCCCTTTATTGTCGCCGGCCTTATCCGCCAGGAATCGGTCTTTGATGTAAATGCTCGTTCACGGGCCAATGCCCTCGGGCTCATGCAACTGCTACCTTCAACAGGACGGCTTGTTGCCAACAAAAAAGGAGTTGGCCCAATCACTGCCGACCAACTCTACAATCCCAAGCTCAACATTATTCTCGGCACAAGCTACCTTGCCGACATGCGACGCCAGTTTGGGCGCGACGAGTATGCCTTTGCAGCATACAATGCCGGGCCAGGACGAGTGGTCAAGTGGCTCAAAACCCTGCCCACTGAAGAGTTAGATGTCTGGATTGATGCTATCCCGATTACTGAAACGCGGTTGTACGTCCAAGGCGTACTGCGCAATGCCGCTCACTACCGGCGACTATATGGCTTGCCCAACGCAAGGGCGTCAAACGGGAGCTATCCGCTGAGTGGTCAACAGGAAGAAAAGTAGCCCCCCAAGAACGAGCCGGTAGACCACAAAGACCATCATGCTGTGTGTCTTGAGAAAGTAGAGCAAAAAAGCAATCGCAGCGTACCCTGTGATCCCAGACGCAACCGTGGCGACAGTTGTTGCCAGTAGCATTGCCGGATCGAAATCCTTGACTTCCCGTACAAACTGTAACAGCCCGGCGCCGGTCAAAGCCGGTACGCACAGCAAAAAGGAAAAGCGGGCAGCAGTAGCGCGATCAAGCCCCAACAATAATCCAGTCATAATCGTTGTGCCGGAACGCGAAGCCCCTGGAATGAGAGCCAAGGCCTGCCCGCATCCGATGAGAAGGGCGTGCCACCACCTGAGGTCGGAGAGCTTGAGGCGTCGAGACCCAAAGATTTCAGCGATCACCAGGAGCACCGCCAGACTAACCAGGGCTCCGGCAATCACGTACAGGTTTTTTGTCAACGTACCTTCGATAAGTTTCCTGAACCCAAACCCAAATAGGATGACCGGAAGAGAGCCAAGCGCAATCAGCCATCCGAGCCGGGCCGGTTCTCCCAACTCCCTGTGTCCGTGCAACCAGGCCAGGTTGTCGATTAGAAAACCACGCGCAATGTTCCACAAATCTGGGAAGAAGTAGACAATCAGGGCTAGGACGGTGCCCAACTGAATGAAAGCAACAAATCCGGTCAACTGCTCTGGAGTCATTTTCTGGTCAAGCTGGAGCAGCTTGCTCACCAGAATCAGATGGGCGGTGCTGCTGATGGGTAAAAACTCCGTTAGCCCCTGGACGATACCAAGAAGAATGGCTTGTAAGATGGACATCATCAAAAAACACCCGCTGAGAATAGCCGGAACAGTGGCCCGGCAACCTTGGCGGGCAATGCTACTGCACGCTTTGGGGCAAAGCACGTGCTTTCTTGTGCTCTGAACCTGCGCCCGGGTTGGGAAACACAGCCCGGCCTGCCGGTACAGATGGCAGTCAACTTAGGCCCGGTGCTGAAGTTTGGGTGCAGGGCCACCGGTGAACCTTGCCGTGGTTTCCCCCAATGCCGCACCACGATGCCCCATGGGATTCATTAGCTTTCTTGCCGGGCACTAAAAAAGCTTACCGGGCCGAGCCGCCGCATGACAGGCAACGGAAGGCACTGACAAGGGCGACAGACAGAGAGGCTTCCCTACTTGGCGTAGTAGCCCTTGCGCGTAAAAACACGCCAGTCTTTGGCTTCACCAGAACGCAGGATTTTAACGGCAATAGACCGAAAGCTTCCATCACGAGCTGCATTCAAGGGAACGTAGGTCAGAATGTATTGCTGCCGCAGATCGGTCTCAATCTGCCGAAATGCCGTCACGTAATCCGCCGGGCTGCGCGGGAAGAAGGCCCGTCCGCCGGTGGATTCGCACAGGCGTTCAAGGGTTCGGCGATCAACTCCTGTCATAGTGACACCGCCGAAGCCGTTCGGCACGCCGCCTGGAATTCCTAGAGCATACACCTGTACATCGGAACGCAATGCCATGCCGATGGCGTCATTGAGTTTGTAGCGACTCGTTGTATCTTCCCCATCCGTTAGCAAGATGATGACACGCCGCCCGGCTTCTCGTGACAGCATTTCGTCAGCAACAACGTATACGGCATCGTACAGACTCGTCCCCGTGATGGATGGATCAAGCGGTGGCGTACCACCGTACACATAACCGCCAGGCTCAAACCGAACTTCATCCACGGCCCGTTCAAGCAGAGCAAGATTACTGGTAAGTTTCTGGCGTATCTCAATGTCGCGGCGGAACGTGACCACCCCAGCAAGGTCTTTTTCAGGACGAAGTACATGACGCAGAAAGGTTTTGGCTGCTAGACGCTGCTCAGCGATGCTGTACTGCTGACTGCCGCTGATGTCGAAGACTAGGGCAAAGTTCAACGGCAAGTCGTGCTCACGGGTGAAGGAAAAAATCTCCTGCGGTATGCCGTTTTCCAAAACCTGCACGTCCTGGATAGTCAGATCATTGATATATCGGTTGCGTTTGTCCACTACGGCAAACGGGACGGTCACAAGCTGGGTTTGGATTCGCAGGAGGTCTTCGTCGGTGTCGTCCGGCCCAGCATCCTGCAGGGATTCACCCTGGGGTGCGGCCGGCTCATTGCCGTCCCCTGGCTGTGCGGGCGTCTTAGGTAAGGTCTGCTCAGCATTGGCTGGCGGCAATTTGGGCTTTGCCGGCTCGTACTGGCGCGGCGGCGACTCGCGTTTACGCCCACTCTGAGCCACAGAGGGGACTGACCAAGCCGCTGTCAGCAGCAGGGCCAGGGCGACTATCCAAGCTACCCCATGACGCATGCGCAAACAAACCATGCGTGGCAAACCTCCTGCGCTCGGTCAGGCTTTGTAGGGACACCGCCAAGAATCCCCCAACCCAACTATTCTACGATGAATTCTTCATCGGGAAAGGGGTGCAGGTTGTACTCGCTGGCCATGCTACGGGCGTAGGCACCGGCATCGGCAATCGCTAGCCAGTCACCTTCATGCACTTCCGGGAGTTCGATGCCCTGTGCCAGAAAATCTGAGGATTCACAGAGTGGACCTACCACATCCACCGTTCGAGTAGGGCCGGGCCGCCGCACAACCGGCAAAATCCGGTGCCGGGCCTGGTACAGTGCGGGACGAATGAGATGATGCATCCCAGTGTTGACAACGATAAAGGTTTTGTAGGGGGTCATTTTGACGTACTCGACCCTGGCCAGTAACACCCCACAGCGGGCCACGAGAAACCTTCCCGGCTCAAAGAGAATTTCATCTGCCAATCCCTGCACCGCTTGCCGAACGACTTCGGCGTAACGTGCAAAGTTCGCCAGCTCGCGGGTTTCATCCCCAGTATCATAGTGAATGCCAAAGCCGCCGCCCACGTCAAAGGTAGCCAGTGCAAAGCCTTGCTCGCGCAGTGCAGCCACAAGTGGGCGAGTTTTGTGCAAGGCTTCGGCAAAGTTTTCCACTTCGACAATTTGCGACCCAATGTGGAGCGAAACCCCCACCACATGCACCCACTGGGGGGCTTGCCGCACCAACGCTAGACAGGCCATAACAGCTTCAATGTCAATGCCGAACTTGTGATTCTGAAAACCCGTGGCGATGTAGGGATGGGTTTCAGCATTCACTGACGGATTGAAGCGGAAAGCCACCCGGGCCGGTCGGTTCAAGGCTTCTGCTAGGGCAATAATACGGCGCAGCTCGCCAACCGACTCAACGTTGATTTGCTTGATGCCACATGTCAGTGCTAGCCGCAGTTCGGCGTACGACTTCCCAACGCCAGAGAAGATGATTTGCTGTGGCGGCACTCCGCAGTCCAGTGCACGTTGCAGCTCACCTCCGGAGACCACATCGGCCCCACCTCCCAAGGCCACTACTTGACGCAGAAACACCGGGTGAGCATTCGCTTTGACGGCATAGTGAATGGTGTGTCGTAACCCAGTAAAAGCCAACTGAAAGCGCCGATACCGCTCGATAAAGTGGCGCAGATCGTAGAGGTAACAGGGTTGCGTGCGCTCGGCAACAAACTCTAACAGGCAGCGTCGTGGCTCACAGCCAAAATAGAGGCGGTCGTCTATGTAATCCAGTAACATCAGCTTGGCTTAGTACCGCCCAATAGAATCCGAGGCTTCCGCGTTGACCTCCCAGTTGTACGTGTAAACAAGAAAGTTGATGGGTTCGGTGTACTGCACCTTGAGAGTGACCTTTCCTCCCTGGCGGTTGGCCGTAAACTTAGCCTCTTCAGGAACGTCAAACTCGTTTCTGATTTTTGACCACTGGGTTTCAAGTTCTTTTTCCGTCGTAAAGCCCTTGGCGCCAATGGCATATTTGCGTGCCATGTCCTTGAGTTCATTTTTGACGTTCTGCTCACGCCAATACACGGGCAAGGTCTTGAAAAGGACAAAACCGATGATGGCTACCACTGCAAGAACGAAAATAAGCTGGCCATATCCTTCCCCGCGCTCAGCAGCGCGGAACGGATAACGCAGCACGGAACGTTTGCCCATAGGCAAGCTCTCCTCCGCTATCGAAACCTGTGCACCTTAAGCCTTGGGTTAACACAAGGCAAACACTGTGTTGCTTCGACTTTTTTCGTGGGGTCTACCAGGACCTTGCCATCATAACACAAGGCTGGAGCTTGGCCTAGCAGCGGTCTTGAAGGTGTATCTGCAGCCCACTGGGTAGACCAGCTTGCATACAAACGCAGCATTACCTTGACCCTGCCAGCAACTGCACCAATACTGCACCTATTAGGGTTGCTATCGCCGTTCCCCGCTGGCGATGGTGATTTTTTTACTACGCTCATAACTTATGGCGCTTTCTGTTGAAACACCACCTTCAGCCACGGATACCGAAGCTTCTGCAGCCGTTCGCTCTCAGCAGCCCCAGCCATCGAAGCTATCCCGACGGCGCAAATCCCAATTCGAGCGGGTGCTCGACGCTGTGCTTCGCTTTCTCAGTTCGGTCAAATTTGGGGTCTTTCTGCTCGCGGTACTGATTGTTGCCTCAGTGTTGGGCACTGTCATCATCCAGAAAGGCACCAGTGGTTTTGCCGAATACTATGCCAGCTTGCTCCCGGCTGAACGGGAGCTGTACGAGTTTTTCGGCTTGTTCGACATCTACCACACCCGCTGGTTCAACCTGCTGCTGCTAACCGTTAGCCTCAATATCATCTTGGCTTCTATTGACTATTTTCCGGCAGCTTGGCGCTATGTGCGCAAGCCAATCGTGAAAATCAACCAGGCGTTTGTTCACCGGCAGCCGTTTCGGCATGTGACGTATGTAACAGACGCTGAGACTGCTCTCCAGACGCTCAAAGCACGGGCTATCCAAGAACTGCGTCCGTTGATCTATCGGTGGATGCCTATCGGTGCTGTGCATCGAGTAGTGGAAACGCTCAATCCACGAGATGGGAGCATCACCGTTTTGATTGAGGCCCACGCCTGGAATCGGCTCACGGCGTATGCCGTTCATGCCGCGCTGCTTGTTATCTTTGGCGGCGCGCTCGTGGGCGGATTGTTTGGTCACAAGGGCACGGTGCGGATGGTTCCAGGACAAGCAGCAAACACCTTTGTTAGTGTTGGCGCACCAAATGAGCCGGTCCAGGAATTTGCGATGCCGTTTACGCTGATTTGCACTGACATTGAACAAAACCTACTTGATCCGCGCAAGCCTGACCTTAGTGCCTCCAATACCCTCGACTGGCACACGCGCGTCCTTATCAAAGACACGCAGCGTGGGGTTGAAATCCCGGCCCACATCCATCTCAATCATCCGTTTGACTATCGCGGCTACCGCTTTTTCCAAGCCAGCTTTGACAACTTCGGCAGCGCGCGCAAAGTCACCATTGAGCTACGTCCGGCTGGAAGCCAGACCGGCCCTGCCTACGTCATCGGACGCGAGCCAACTGACATCCCTGGACTAGGGCGCGTTCGATTAGCCGACTTTATTCCTGATGTTACCTTCCAAGGTGGACGCTTGGGGAGTGCCAGCGGCGAGTACCGGCGCCCACTGGCCGTGCTAGATGTTCTTGGTGATTCTCCCCGCCAGCTTTATGCTTTCCCAGCCGAAGCGCTTGAAACCATCGCCAAGGCGCCATTTCTCAAGGCGAAGACCGAAGTCGGCGATCTGCGCCTTGTTATGACCGATTTTGAGAAGGTTTCCAGTGGCCACATTCTCCAAGTTCAGTACGATCCTGGCGTAACAACTGTCTACTTTGGCTCGGCAATGCTTGTGGTAGCACTCTGGCTGGTATTTTTCTTTGCGCACCAGCGAGTATGGCTTTATGTAGAGTCGTTGCCAGAAGGAACCTTACGCCTTAGTGTGGCTGGTCACACCAACCGCAACCGGCCGGCTTTTGAGAGGCGATTTCAGGCAATTGTCGCTGCCCTGCCCTCGACGGTCGGCAGCGTATCGCTTCATGACGGGTGAGATTTTACCGCTGATTTATGGAGACCGAAGTTATGGCTGATTCTCAGCTCAAAGCCAAGCTCCGACAGTTGTTTAGAGGGAGCGATGCGGCCGAGGCCGAACAGATTGCCCCGCGCCTGGCCGGAATTCCAACCGAACGCCTGCTGTCTCTGATGAGCATTGGAGCAGGCCTGGCCAGCCTATCTCCCCGAACAGCACTGGAGTTTTTCCGAGTGACACCTGAAGTTGCTGCCCAGCTTACGTCATTTGAGCTTCAGGCCTGGGGCGAGTGTGGAAAACGCCTTGCTGCCACCAATGTCGAAGCTGCCTACCTGTTCTTCCGCGCCAGCCCAGACGTTTTTAGTGCGCTCCCATCAGCCCATCGTCTGAGTGCTATCGTCCTGACAACCCGCCAGGCGACAATGTCCACACGCACGGCGGTTGAAACCTTCCAAATCTTCCCTTCGGTTATCTCCCGAATTGACGGCACGCCGGTACTCCCGCGTCTGTTATCCATTGTCAATGAAGTGGCGCGCCACTCGGTAAGGCATAGCCAAGACCTACTGCGTCAGTCACCGGGCGTGGTGAAGTACATCCGCACCTTTGATACCCCCGATCAGGCCCTTCTCAACCGCTTGGTCGAAATGGCAGCCGCCTTTGCCTACCGGGCCGGCGGAACGGCCGCTGAGTTTTTCCTGGCTATCCCCAGTCTTCTTACTCACCGTACGCAGGGGCATTGGAACACTTTGCTCGAACACACACAGGCTTTCCTAGACCGTGGGGGAAGCCTGGCGCTGTATTACCTGCGTGCGGCAACGTCCGTTGTCCAGCAAGCCGGGCCGCAGGGCTATGAACCTTGGCGGCGCCTAGCACTTAGGATGTGTGCCCAAGGCAATACCAACAGCTACCAATTTTTGAAGCTAACGCCAGAGGTCATGCATACACTTGCCAACTCTAGGTCCGGTGCTGACCTGACGGCAGCACTCCATCTGCTTTGTGAGACCGTTGCCGAATTGGATCGAGTCGATCGCACGGCAGCGCTGGAGTGCTTCAAATCCGCTCCGTTAGCATTGCGCCAGACCAGTATCGAGCGCTTCCGCGATTGGGCCTTAGCAGGTCTGGCGCGGTACTCTGACACGCGCGCTATTCAAGCGTACTATGGGCTACAGTCACGCACCAGCCGCGAAACACTCAAAGACCACCAAGCAGGCATTGCACTCGAAGCGATAGCTCCTATCCTTCGCCTGTATGTTGAAGGGCTTACCGGACGTCATGTCACGATTGTTCCCCTTTCGAGCACGTCCGAACAGGCTGCCATTGGCGATGGACAAACCCTGCCCTTGCCCGGCCAGGTTAGCGACTTTGAAGATGAGGAATCGAATTTCCGGCTCTACAAAGTGCTTGCCGCCCACGGCGCTGGACAGATCGAATACGGAACCCATGCGGCCGACACCCCAGAGCTTATCGCGCTACAGCAGGATTTTCAGGTGGTCTTTCCCAACAACCAGCCAACATCCGGTAGCCACGGACCGGTAACCTACCGCACGCTTCTGCGATGCTTTCCCGACCAAGCAACCGCTACGCGCCTGTTTGCCATTCTTGAAAATGCTCGGATCGATCGCCGCCTGCGGCGCGCTTATCGGGGTATTCGCCGTGATTTGGATTTTGTCGCTGCACGCCTGCGGGAAACCCGCCCGAATGTCCTACAACTTCCGCCCGAACACCAGTGGACAGAAGTTTTGTTTCGGATTGCTTTGTGCGGCGGGGTAGATGATGCAACCCGGCAGCAGTTAGCCCACATTGTCACGCCGCTTGAAGAAGTTGTCGCAACCTACCTTGACTCTCCAACAGCCGCTTTGACAGATACCCTACTGGCAACCCGACGCATTTATGAGCTCATCGGGCAAGTACGTCCATCCGAGACCCCTGAGCTCATCGTCAACCATAGCAACCAGCAACCAGGCGATGCACCCCATAACACTGAGGGCGCTGAAGCTTCTGCTTCTACTACCCCACATGCGTCCCCTGCCTCGCCTCAACCCGGTCACAGCTTTGAGACGTGGGCACAGGAAGGACTGCCACCTGTGCCCAACTTTCTGTCCCAACCGGTACGGGATGGGTGGACGGCCGACCAACCTCTAGAAACTGGCGAGCGGGCTTTCTTCTATGATGAGTGGGACCGTGAACTGGGAGACTACCGCGTCAACTGGTGCCGAGTGATTGAACACCGACCAGCAGCCGGTACACGAACTTTCGTCGAGCTGACACGTGCGCGTCACCAGGGGCTCATTTCTTCCATCCGCCATCAGTTCCAGCTTATGAAACCGGAAGCCCTCCGCCGGGTCACGGGTGAACTAGATGGAGAAATGTTTGACCTGGATGCTGTCATTGACCGCCAGCTCGACCGACGGGCATCTCTTTCCGGCAACGAGCGCATCTACATCAAACACCTGCGACGAAGCCGGAATGTTGCGGTGGCGTTTTTGCTCGATATGTCGAGTTCAACGGCACGTACGCTAACGCGCCACCCTAAGATGCCCTACACGCGGCCAGGACAACGCATCATTGACATCGAGAAAGAAGGGCTGGTCATCATGAACGAGGCCCTCGAAGCCGTCGGCGACAGCTATGCCATCTACGGCTTTACCAGTGAAGGTCGTCGCAACGTCCGTTTCTACATTGTCAAAGACTTCGAGGAGCGCTACAGCCCCCAGATTGAAGAACGGATTGGAGGTATCACCTACCAAAATAACACCCGCCTGGGAGCCGCCGTTCGGCACGCTGTCTGTAAGCTGGCCGGACACCAAGCGCGCACCAAGCTACTTATTTTGCTGTCAGACGGAAGGCCTTACGACCATGACTACGGCGATGCCCGCTACGCCCGCGAAGACAGCAAGCAAGCCCTGCGCAGCGCCCGGCAGTCGGGGATTATTCCATTTTGCATCACGATTGAACGGGATGCCGATCAGGAGCTCAAGGAGTTGTATGGGGACGTAGGCTACACCGTAATTGACGACGTGCTTAGTTTGCCAGAGAAATTACCCGGCATTTACCGTCGCCTGACAAGCTAATCGGGCTTAGCACACAGGAATGGCGCTATGGTGATTGTCTCGGGTGGGCAAACGGGGGTTGACCGGGCTGCGCTGGATGCAGCCCGCCATGTCGGTTTGGAATGCGCCGGGTGGTGTCCCCAGGGGCGCTGGGCAGAAGACGGCTTCCTTCCTCTGGACTACCCTCTGGTTGAAACGCCAGATGCCAATCCCGCCCAGCGAACCGAATGGAATGTGCGTGACAGCGACGCCACGCTGATCCTACTAGAAGACGAGTTGTCAGGCGGCACACAGTTGACGCTTGACTACACGATGCGCTGGCGTAAGCCATGCGCGCTGGTGACCCTTCAGTTGCCCGAAGCAGCCTCCATCATCATTGCCTGGATTGAGCAGTGGCAACCTGTCCGGCTCAACATTGCCGGTCCTCGCGAAAGTGAATGTCCGGGCATTTATGCCCGTAGCTACCGGCTCTTGACGCAGGTGCTGGTCTCAGTAAAAAGCCTGCGGCAGTAACGGTTCTCTTTAGCGGCTTTCCGAGCACCTTCTGCCCTGTCTTTAGGGACTTTATGACACATCCTTTGCTCGACGTGGAGCAACTCATCAAGTACTTTCCGGTTGCCGGCGGCATTGTCAAAGCCGTTGACGGCGTGAGTTTCTATCTTCAGCGTGGTGAAACATTTGGGCTGGTGGGGGAGTCCGGCTGCGGCAAAACGACAGTTGGCCGCACCATTCTGCGGCTTATTGAACCCTCCGGGGGAAGAATTGTCTTTGACGGCCGCGATCTCCGGCAGCTTTCCCCAGCCGAACTCCGGCGGGTGCGGCGCGACATGCAGATTGTCTTCCAGGACCCTTATGCTTCACTCAACCCGCGCATGCGTATTGGTGAGATCCTTGCCGAGCCGTTTATCATTCACGGCGTTGGCAATCCCCAGTTGCGCCGGGAATGGGTGGCCGAACTGCTGCGCCTTGTTGGTCTTGACCCCGATTACGCTAGTCGGTATCCGCACGAATTTTCCGGTGGTCAGCGCCAACGTATCAGCATTGCACGGGCACTGGCACTAAAGCCCAAATTCATCGTCGCCGACGAGCCGGTCTCCGCCTTGGATGTCTCCGTTCAGGCGCAGATCATCAACTTGCTTGCTGACCTGCGAGAACAGTTCGGACTAACCTATCTGTTTATTTCCCACGGACTAGCCGTTGTAGAGCATTTCTGCACCCGCGTTGGCACGATGTATCTTGGGAAACTGGTCGAAGTAGCCCCAACGCGCCGCATGTTTACCCAACCGCGTCATCCCTACACTCAGGCGTTACTGGAAAGTATTCCCCTTCCTGACCCATCCCGGCGCAAAGTCCGTGCCCCGCTGAGTGGAGATGTGCCCAGTCCACTTGCGCCTCCGCCTGGCTGCCGCTTTCATCCGCGCTGCCCTGTTGCCGTGGATGAATGCCGCCACAAAGAACCGCCCATGCGCAATGTCGGCGAAGGCCATCAGGTGGCCTGCTGGTTGATAACCTGATAGACAAAAACCAAAACTCCGGCAGTATTTGCCTGAAGCCTTGTCTTGGCTGGCCCGGCCGAAGCAGGACGACAAGATAATGTACGGAAGTGACGCACCTGCGTTAGAGTCAGGCGAATGTCTTTGTATGATTTGAGGTAGGTTCTATGAATCGGCGCCAAGCAGCACTTGATTATCATGCCCAAGGACGGCGCGGCAAAATCGAGGTCGTCCCAACTAAACCCTGTCTAACCCAACGCGATCTGTCTTTGGCTTATTCCCCAGGGGTAGCCGAACCATGTCTTGAGATTGCCCGTGACCCGGCGGCGGCTTACACCTACACAGCTAAAGGCAACCTGGTGGCTGTTGTTTCAAATGGCACAGCCGTGCTTGGTTTGGGCAACATCGGCCCGCTAGCCAGCAAGCCAGTTATGGAAGGCAAAGGCGTGCTGTTCAAACGCTTTGCCGACATTGATGTCTTCGACCTAGAGCTGGCCACGGAAGACCCCGACGAACTCATCCAGACGCTCAAAATTCTCGAACCTACCTTCGGTGGCATCAACCTCGAAGACATCAAAGCGCCGGAGTGCTTCTACATTGAGCAACGACTGCGTGAAATTCTCGATATTCCGGTCTTTCACGACGACCAGCACGGCACGGCAATCATTTCCAGTGCGGCTTTGATCAATGCGCTAGAACTCGTCGGGAAATCTCTTGACAGCGTCAAAATTGTCTTCTCTGGGGCAGGTGCCAGCGCTTTGGGGTGCGCACGGATGTACAAAAAATTCGGCGTCCGACCGGAAAACATCATCATGTGCGATACCAAAGGCGTCATCTACCGAGGACGCACAGAAGGGATGAACGAGCACAAGGCCGAGTTTGCCGTCGAGACCGACGCTCGGACACTAGCCGACGCCATGCGCGGCGCTGATGTATTTATTGGGCTTTCAGCCAAAGGCATGGTCACAGCAGACATGCTCAAGAGTATGGCCGAGCGTCCGATTGTCCTTGCGATGGCGAATCCAGACCCAGAAATCAGCTACGAGGAAGCCAAAGCCGCGCGTCCCGACTGCATTATGGGCACCGGACGCAGTGACTACCCCAACCAAGTCAATAACGTCCTTGGCTTTCCCTTTATTTTCCGAGGTGCCCTTGACGTTCGCGCACGAACCATCACTGACGGCATGATGATGGCCGCCGCCCGCGCCCTGGCTGCCTTGGCCAAGCAAGATGTTCCAGAGGCAGTTGCCAAAGCCTATGGACTTTCTCACCTTGTGTTCGGCCCGGATTACATTATTCCCAAGCCCTTTGACTACCGGGTGCTCATCTGGGTGGCATCGGCTGTAGCCGAGGCAGCTATGCGAGATGGCGTGGCACGGATTACCCTTGACTTGGATGAGTACCGTGAAACACTAGCCAGTCGGCTTGGTAAATCACGTGAAACCCTGCGGATCATATTCACTAAGGCACGGCGCGCACCAAAGCGGGTTGTTTTTCCTGAAGGTGACGATGACCGCGTCATACGCGCTGCGGCTGCTTTGGCTGAAGACCGAATTGCCCAACCCATTCTGCTAGGAGATCCAGCCTTTATCCGCTCCCGTGCAGACCTGCTCCGGCTTGACTTGGACGCTGTAGAGATTGTCACTCCGAAAAGCTCCGAGCGCTTTGAAGAGTATGCTGCTGCTTTGCACCGACTGCGTCAGCGCAAAGGTTTGACGCTGATTGGTGCGCGTCAAATGCTCAAGCGCTCGAATTACTTCGGAGCCATGATGGTGCGACTAGGCGATGCTGACGCAATGGTAACAGGAGTGACAAGCGCCTATGCCGAGGCACTCAAACCGGTGCTCCGCGTTTTTGGAACCGAAGCCGATGTCCGGCGCGTCATGGGCGTACACCTAATGCTGGTCAAAAGCCGGGCTTATTTCTTCGCTGATACAACTGTCAACATTGAACCAACTGCCGAAGACCTAGCCGACATTGCCATTTATGCTGCACGCGCTGCCAAGCAGTTTGGCATCGAGGCACGGGTGGCCTTGCTGTCATTTTCGACGTTTGGAAGCGTACGGCATCCGCTGACCGAAAAGGTACGGCGGGCTGTCGAGCTAGCACGGCAAAAACAACCGACCTTGGTCATTGATGGAGAAGTGATGGCTGATGTTGCTCTTTCGCCAGAACAACTGGCGCGGGACTATCCGTTTTCGGCGCTGGGCGACAAGCGCACGACGGTGCTGGTCTTTCCTGATCTGCATTCAGCCAATATTGCCTATAAGCTGTTAGCCACACTGGGCGGAGCCGAAGCCGTTGGTCCTATTCTGATGGGACTAGCCTATCCGGCGCACGTCCTGCCCAACAATGCCGAGGTCAAGGACATCATCAACCTCGCAGCCATTGCCGTTGTAGATGCCCAGGAGCGGCAACACCGGCCAGTCGTTCAAGTAGCAGGCAGAATGTGGTAGTCGGAAGCCGTTGCCATGCGCATCCTAGTCACTGGGTTTGAGCCATTTGGGACTTTTCCCACCAACCCATCGCAGACGGTGGCGCTGACAGTAGCGCCCCCAGCCGGCGTAGACCTGATGCGCCTGGTGCTGCCGGTTGTTGCCAACGAAAGCGTGGCGCGGCTGATGCAGGTTGTGGAAGAGGCCCGTCCGGCGGCCGTACTGGCGCTGGGGCTGGCGGCTGGACGCCGCGCCATTGCCCTCGAACGGCTGGCCGTCAACCTCGATGATTTCGCCGTGGCTGACAACGCTGGAAACCTGCGGCGGGATACGCCGGTTGTGCCTGACGGGCCGCCAACACTGTGGACGACGCTCCCCATCCGTGCGATGGAAGCCGCGCTCCACGCGGATGAACTTCCGGTCGAAATTTCGTATTCAGCCGGAACCTATCTCTGCAACCACCTCTTTTACGCTGGGCTGTACGCTCTCCGCCAACGGCGTCTTCCGTGCCGGTTTGGCTTTGTCCATCTCCCACCGACGCCTGATCTGGAAGCCGGTGGTTTGCCACTCGCCCGGCAACTGCACGCTGTAACGCGGCTGCTTGAAGTCCTGCGCGACACCACCGAGAGCGATGTATGGTCAAGCCCCCGGCCCTGAAACCCGGCGACACGATTGGCATCATTGCCCCGGCCGGCAACGTACGGATGGACTGGCTGGCGGCCGGCATCCGTGAACTGGAGCGTCTCGGCTTTCGCGTCATCCATCGCCCGGACATCGGCGCAAAGGAACGCTACACAGCAGGTACGTTGCGCCGGCGTCTCGACGAACTGCACGCGCTGTGGATGCACCCGGAAGTTACAGCCATCGTGGCGGCGCGTGGCGGCTATGGCACAATGCACCTTTTGCCGTACATTGAAGCAGCCCGGTTGCGGGAGCAGCCCAAAATCTTCGTTGGGTACAGCGACCTGACGGCACTCCATCTGTTTTTGCACCGCGCCTGTGACCTTGTAACCTTTCACGGTCCAATGGTGGCAAAGGATTTTTCTGCCGGGCCAGGACACTATGACTGGGACAGCTTTCACCGCTTGGTGATGACTCCCCAGCCGGCCGGAAAGCTGACCTCCCCTCACGTTGAAACGCTTATCGGTGGAACAGCTACCGGCCAGTTAGTCGGGGGCTGCCTCTCCCTTGTGGCAGCCCTGGTAGGCACCCCGTGGCAGCTCGATACTCAAGGCACCATCCTTTTTCTTGAAGACACCTCTACTAAACCCTACCAAATTGACCGTCTGCTTCAGCAGCTCCGGTTGGCCGGCCAGCTCGACCACGTGGCTGGGTTTGTCTTTGGTGAAATGAGCGACTGCACACAGCATCCAGACCAGGGGTATCAACTAGCAGAGGTCATCTATGACTTGGTCCGTCCGGTGGGCGTCCCGACACTGTATGGCTGGCGCAGTGGACATAGCGAAGTGGGCAACCTGACGCTGCCCTTTGGCGTCCGCGCCCGACTTGAGGCGGACATCGGTACTTTGGAGATTCTAGAAGCTGCCGTTATCTGAAAAGGCACTGGGACTTTGTACGGCAGACGCAGGCATTTGACTGCCGAGGGGTCTTTGCCGAGGATTGCTAGGGAACTCGGTTGCGCCTCTCACTCCTTGCGTCATACACGTTGGCCCGCACGACCTTGTCGTAGAGCTGCTGGCGCGCCGGATCGAACAGCAGCCACAGGTTTAGCAGGGAGCAGATGTTGCCGAAGACATTTTTGAGAAGCTCGCGCAGGATGGCCATTCCAAAACCAAGATATTGCCCATCTTCGCGCAGGACAACCGTCCCGGCAATTTTCTTCCCCGGCGATGCGCCGCTGGTGCTCGTCATGTAAGCGCAGAGCAGGGTATACCCAATGACCCCAAGGTAGATCAGGAGGTAACCGCCGACAGCCCGCCCGGTAGCGCCCCCTGCACCATCACGCCCGCCAGCCACAACGGCGCTCATGTAGGAGATAATCCCCGGCACAGCGCACAGCAGGGAAAGAACCGTGTCCACAAGGTAGCCGATGAAACGTTGTCCAAAGCTGGCCGGGGTGGCCGGCATGGCAGCCAGCATCTGGCTGTAGCTGTAACCTCCAACCTGCCCATAGGCCGGGGTATAAGGATCAGAAGGCAGAGCCTGGGGTGCATAAGGGGCACCGGCCGGCAGGTATGATGGGGCCGCGTATGGCAATGAGGCAGTAACTTCTGGCGGAAACCAACCCTGTAACTCCGGGATTTGGGCGGCAGCACTCCACCCCAGCCCCGGCTGAAACACCTGGTCAGTGGGCAGTACCCGCCCCTCACGAACCCACTGCCTGAGTTCTTCAAGATTTGTCTCGTAGGTTTGTCCCCGTACAACTACCCGCCATCCCATTATTGGAAGCCGCTTTGCCCTAGATGCTGGTTTTCTGCACCGAACTACTGCCTAGCTGCCTTGCAGCAAGCCCATCCCGGAAGCAAGGCAAGACATCAAACTATTGCTATCGTACTTTAGTAAGCACCTTTAGTGTCAATGAAAAGCCCTGGCGGGTCTTGCCTTTACGAAAAACATTTGCAGGCGAGCAATGCTACGCGAACAATTGCTGATTGCGCGTGGAGCGGGCATTTGTATAATGGCAAACTTCTCTTGTGGAAGGGTGCATCGGTCACTCATCGCGCAGGGCACATGTTGCCCGTAACACACCAACCAGCAGCCACCCCAACAAGGACGTCATCATCATGAAGTTTTCTCTTTTGCTTTGGGTGCTTGCCGTAGTTGCGGCAAGCTTTACTCCTGTTACCGCACAGGCGCTTCCCACGGGCTCTTCTCAGCCGACAGCCTCTGCCAAGACAAGCTCGATTCCAACGGGCCGAGTTGTTGTTGTCAACACTCTGGTGTTTGGTGACAAGATTGACGAGTTTCGGCGGCAAGTACAGAAGCTGGAGGAAAAATTCAAGCCCCGCACGACCGAACTCGAAAACCTGGCCAAACGTCTTCAGGAATTGAGTCAAAAGGTGCAGGATGAAAAGCTTTCGGCTGACGTTCGCCGCCAAGCTCAGGAGCAAGGCATGGCGCTTGAAAAAGAGTACAAGCGGAAGGACGAAGACCTGCGTGCCGATATCGAGCGCGAGCAGCAGATCGTCCTCAACCCGCTCCGCGAAAAAGTCTTCAAATTTATGGAAAGCTATGCGGCAGCACGCGGCATCATCATGATCATTGACATTGGTGTCTTGGCTGCCAACAACAACCTCGGAATGCTCCCCTACGTAGACAATGCGGTCGACATCACCGAGGATTTCATCAAGGAATACAATCGCGCCAACCCGGTGGCCGCACCAACAACCAGTGCAAAGCCCTAAGTCGGTGCCATGGTCATGACGCTCGGTGAACTGGCCGCAGCCCTTGGGCTTCCCTGTCTTGGCAACCCGCAGATTTCTATTTTGGGGGTTGCCGAGTTTGAGACGGCTCCGCCCACTCATCTGGCACTGGCGCTTGGTTCTCGCCGTGACCGCTTGGCAACCTCACAGGCCGCTGCCTTTATCGTTGCTGCCGAGACAGTGACAGAAGCCGATGCTGCTCGTTACAACCTCCTGCCGGCAGCCTATCCCAAAGTCGCCTTTGCGCGAGCCATTGCCCTGTTGCACGTTCCTCCTCGGAAAGCTCTGGGCATTGCCCCTGAAGCTACGCTGGCAACAGACGTAGTCATCGGTGACAGCCCAACAATTGGGCCGCGTGTCGTTATCGGAGAAGGCTCACGGCTTGGGGCGCGGGTCACCATTCATCCCGGCGTTGTCATCGGACGCCACGTGACCATCGGCGACGATACCATCATTTATCCCAATGTGACCATTTACGACGGCGTCCAGATTGGCGCCCGCTGCATCCTCCATGCCGGGGCTGTCATTGGCGCCGATGGCTACGGTTACGCGCGCGATGCCGACGGCACACACGTCAAAATTCCCCAAGTCGGCACGGTTGTCATTGAAGACGATGTTGAAATCGGGGCTAACTCCACCATTGACCGTGCTACGCTGGGCGAAACCCGGATCAAACGCGGTGTCAAGATTGACAACCTGGTGCATATTGCGCACAACTGCACGATTGGAGAAGACAGTTTGTTGGCCGCACTCGTCGGCCTTTCCGGCGGTGTCAAAGTCGGACGGCGTGTGACTATGGCCGGACAGGTTGGCGCCAATCCACAAGTCGAAGTCGGAGATGGCGCAACCATTGCTGGCAAATCTGGCATTACAAAATCCGTTCCACCCGGAGAAACCTATGCCGGCATGCCGATTACGACCTTACGCGAGTGGAAGCGAGAACGTATCTATGCCGCTCGTTTACCCTACCGCCTGCCGGACATCGAGGCCCGGCTGGCTGCTATTGAAACGCACCTAAAGACGCTTTTGCCAGCGCCGATGCACCAGCCAGCAGAAAGTGAAGGTTAGACCCTTATGGAAACCCTGCTGAGCACGACGCAAATTCAGGCTTATCTTCCCCACCGCTACCCATTTCTGCTGGTGGACCGCATCATCGAACTGACACCTGGACAGCGCATTGTTGGACTCAAAAACGTCACCATCAACGAGCCGTTTTTTCAGGGACACTTCCCCGGCATGCCCGTCATGCCCGGCGTGCTGCAAATCGAAGCCATGGCGCAGACCGGCGGACTGCTGCTGCTGAACCAGATTGCCGAACCGGAAAAAAAGCTGCTGCTCTTTGCCGGGATTGACGAAGTGAAGTTCCGCCGCCCGGTCGTCCCCGGCGACACCCTGCACATCACCATGACGCTGCTCCGCTTCAAGGGCCGGGTTGCCCGTTTGCGCGGCGAAATCACCGTCGAGGGGCAGGCCGTTTCCGAGGCCATCATCACCTCTGTTCTCGTGGATCGGGACAGCCTGATGGCCGGCTAAGTTCACCGTCCGTCAACTGGCTCCCGCCACGCTTCAATCGTGGTCAACCACAACTCCGGCGACACATCCCCGCGTACCCGGTAGCCATGGGCTTCCAAAAGGCGGAGCAATTCCTGCCCGCGCTGCGCGAAAGCGTGGAGTTCCATCGAAATCCATCGCGGATATGCCCCATCGGCCAGCAGGCGTGGCAATACTTCGTATTCACTGCTCTCGATGTCAAGCTTCAACCAGCAATCTGGCTCGATTTTGGGGACAACATAGGGAATCGGAATCCCCGGCGGCGTCTCATCAATATATCCCCCACAGGAACTAACCGGGTGATAATACAGCGTGGTCTCGCGTGACCACAGGCCCACAGGCTGCACATCGGCTGCAATCCCATTGATCGTCAGGTTATAGCGCAACTGCGCCAGATTTTTTTCATCTGGCTCGTAGCAAACCAGCTTGGCTTCTGGAAAAAGGGCGTTGGCATAGATGGCAAATAGGCCGATGTTGGCTCCGCCATCCACGATCTGGCGCGGCGTGAAGGGCGGCGGCGCATAGGCCCTTTTGACCAGTTCCCCACCGATCAGGAAATCCTCACGGTCGCCCTGGCGCATGGCGACGGTACAGATGCGCCGGCCAATCCGCAGCCGCAGGTGCACCTGCCCCTCACGAGCGCAGGCATTGATTCGGTTGAAAAACCAGTTTCGCGCCCGCACCCGGTGCTCGCCCATCGAGACCAACCCGGCCAGCAAAAACGCCAACCACTTGTCCCGCCAGGTCACACCAACCCGAGCACGGGACCACAGAGCGTACACCGTGCGGGCTGTGCGCCACCAACGCATGCGAAAGCCCTCCTCTAACCATCTTCTCCGTCGCCGAACATGCGCTCGACGATGCGCTGTGCATTGATACGCCAGGAGTTTTCTTCACGAAAACGCGCCCAGTGCGGCTGCGGCGGGTGCTGTAACAAGTCTTCCAGGCCGGCTACAAGCGCCTGGAGATCATCAGGTTCGACCCACCGCCCCAATGCATACTTCTGAACCAGTGTCTTGAGCGGTCCTGATCCGCTCGAGGCCAGACACGGCACCTGATAGTTGGCGGCCAGCGCCAACACGCCACTAGCAGAACGAAAAGCCCGGCTGTAGGTCAGTACGACAACGTCTGCCGCCGCAAAGAGATTGGCAGCCTCTTCAGCCGGCACGTACCGTTCTATCCACCGGCAGCGGTCAGCAACGCCCAACTGCTCTGCTAGTTTGCGGTAAAATGCCAGCGGACGTTGCCCCGCCGACTGCACCCGCCCGGCAACGATGAGATACGGCCGGCGGCAGTGGTGCAGGCTTTCGATGACCAAGTGCAGGTTCTTGGCGTCGCGTATGTTACCAAAGGCCAGCAGTACTGGGGCGTCGTCCGGCAGCGCAAGCCGCCGGCGCACGGCTTCACGTGAGGCCGTCGGCGGCGGATACGGATAGATGCCATGGGGCACAACCGTAACCCGCAGGCTGGGATTCGGGCGTACTGTGTCAAGGGTAATCTCCTCGTGGATGAAAGCCTCCCGTACGTGGGCATAGGCGTCCCCGACTGACCGCCGGTGCCACCAAAGCGGCCCGATGACATAATCGCGCACCGGATCGTGAACAACAGCCCCGAAAACAACCCCTTCCCGCTGCAACCGCCGCAGCGAAGGCGACCACAGGGGAGCCAGATATTCCCCAAACGACCCGATAATGACGCGCCGGATGCCGCTGGTGCGGATGACCTGCACGAGACGGCGATAGTTTTCTAGCTTGATCCAGACGTAGCGCCCGCTACGCCACCAGCGGTTGGTGATTGGGTGTTCTGGACGCGGCTCCAGCAGGCGCGGGCAGCAGATGTACTGTGCCTGCGGGCGTACCGGATAGCATGGGGTTGTCAACAGTGTCACCTCAACGCCAAGCGCCGCAAGTGCCTGGCACTGCTCGTGGGCGTAGTCGGCCACACCGCCGTAACTTTCTTCAAGAAAGTAAAGCAGTTGTCGCCGGGCGTGCGTCATGGCGTCTTTTGCCGGAAATCACAGCGACTATCCGGGCGAACCGGTGCGCCCAATCGCAGCAATCAGCCGTCCTACCGGACCTTGCTGGCGTTCACGGCGATAGGAAAAAAACAAGTCCGTGCGTGTCATCGTGCACCAACCGGAAGTATAGATGCGGTCAGGACGGACACCAGCTTCTATCAACTGCCAACGATTCGCCTGTGGGATGTCAAGATGCAGCTTTCCGCCGGGCAATGGCCGCTGAAACCACGCCGTGGCTTCTGAAGGAAAGGCTTGCCGGAAGGCCTCGACAACTTCTTCGCCTACTTCGTAGTGGGCAACACTTGCCGCCGGCCCCAGCGCAACGTGTACATCTTCCGGGCGTACACCGTAAGTCTCCCTGAGCCGGACAATAGTCTTTTCGACAACACGTGCCAACGTCCCACGCCAACCGGCATGGACGGCGGCAAAAGCTCCCGTCCGGGGACAGCCGATCAACACCGCCTGGCAGTCAGCCGTGTAAACTGCTGCCCACCGGGTGGGATCGTGCCCAACCCAAGCATCCCCTTCCCTCGTCTCCGCTCTGGAAACGGTATCCAGAAGCTGTATGGTATCGCCATGAACTTGCCGGAGTGTGTATAGACGGTCTTCGGTTTCGCCCAGTGCCGCCAGAAACCGACGCCGATTTTCCGTTACATTTTCCGGGCGATCACCGGCGAAGTACCCCAGGTTGAGTGCACGGGCAGGTAACGGACTTACTCCGCCCAGCCGGGTGCTGAAGCCATGCCGAAAACCTGCGGCCTCGAGCGGCAGGCAAACCAAAACAGCCACTTCCCCATAGCGTCGAAAGGCAAAGTTTTCGTCAGGCATAGGTCAACGGCAAGTGACCTAGCAGATGCTTACCTTTACCAATGCAGATTGCGCGTGTCATCGTTTCACGGACATAGGCTTTAGCTTGGGCAACGGCTTCTACCATGGAGAGCCCCCGGCCAAGCAGGGCCGCCAGTGCTGCCGATAGCGTGCATCCTGTGCCGTGGGTTTCTACAGCAATTCGGCTGCCCGAGAAGGTATGGTATTCTTTGCCATCAAAGAGCACGTCTACGGCATCCCCACCTAGATGCCCCCCTTTGACCAACACCCACCGAGGACCAAGGGCATGAAGCGCGCGCGCCGCTTCCACCATGGCCTCCGCTGTTTCGACCGGAAAGCCAACTAGTTCGGTTGCTTCCGGCAGGTTGGGTGTCACCACGGTTGCTAGGGGCAACAGTTTGGCTTTCAGCCGGGCAATGGCATCGGGTTCAAGCAGAAGCTGCCCGCTACTTGCTACCAGCACCGGGTCTACAACCAGCGGCGCACGCCAGTTTGCGGCCAACCAGTCGGCAACTGCTTCAACGATGTCACCGGTGGCCAGCATGCCGGTTTTGGCAGCAGCGATGGTGATGTCTTCGTGTAAGGCAGCCAGTTGCGCCAAAACGACCTCCGGCGGCAGCGGATGAAAGCTTTTGACGCCGACGGTGTTCTGGGCTGTTGTGGCCGTTAGGACGCCCACCCCATGCACGCCATGAGCTGCCATTGTTTTCAAATCGGCCAGCAAACCGGCGCCGCCCGCCGGGTCAAGTCCAGCAATGGAAAGTGTGACCGTCGTCGTGGAAGCCGTCATGGGAGCGCGTCGAGAATAGCGTCCACCTTTTCCGGGGTGAGACGCTCATAAAAGTCAAAGTTGATCTGCATAGCCGGCGCGCCGGTGCAGGCGCCAATGCATTCAACTTCGCTGAGCCGAAAGCGCCCGTCTGAGGTTTTTTGTCCGGGCTGAATGCCCAACCGCTTCTCAAGGTGTTCCCGAATCTGTAATGCGCCGCACAGGTAGCAACTGATCGTCCGGCAGAGCTGGATGTGGTACGTGCCAATTGGCTCGGTAAACAGCATGGAATAGAACGTCAGCGTCTCATACACGTCGTTCATATTCAGCCCAAGCTTTTTGGCGATGAAGCGCATGCCGTCTTCCGGGACGTAGTTGCAGGCATTTTGCACCAGGTGAAACAGGGGCAGGATAGCCGAGCGCTTCTGTGGGTAGCGGGCAATGATGGCATCTGCCTGGCGTTCAAGTTCGGGTGTGAGTACGTCAGCAAAGGTTGGCATGCTCGTCTTACCGGTCAATTTCGCCCAGCACAATGTCCAGACTGCCGATGATGGCCACGACATCGGCCAGCAACGCACCCTGGCAAAGCTTTGGAATAGCTTGCAGGTTCACGAAAGAGGGGCCGCGCACGTGGCAACGGAAGGGACGTTCCGTCCCGTCGCTGATGATGTAGAAGCCAAGCTCGCCTTTAGAGCCTTCGATGGCGTGGTAGGCTTCGCCGGGGGGCACACTGAATCCATAAGCGGCCAGCAGAAAGTGATGGATGAGGGCATCCATCTGGTGCTTCATTTCCTCGCGGTCAGGCAGGACAATCTTCGGGGAGTCCGCCTTGATCGGTCCCGGCTTGAGGCGGTCAAGTGCCTGCCGACAAATCTTCCAGCTTTCCTCCATTTCGCGCATGCGCACGAGGTAGCGGGCGTACACATCGCCATCCCGCTCCACCGGAATGTCAAAGTCGTAGGTTTCGTAGCCACAGTAGGGCTCCGCTCGCCGCACGTCGTGGGCAACCCCAGAGCCACGTAGCGTCGGCCCGGTCACCCCCAACGCAATGGCATCTTCCCCAGACAGCACACCGACGCCGCGGGTTCGCTTCTGGAAAATTGGATTGTGGGTTAGCAGTTTGTGATACTCAGCCAGCGCGGCCGGGAACTCATCCAGAAATTCCTTGACGAGACGGTTGAAGTTTGGCGGCACGTCATAAGGCAGTCCGCCGACGCGGAAGTAGCTGACCGTCATGCGCCCGCCGCAAACAGCCTCGAAGATGTTGAGAATCTTCTCGCGCTCGCGGAAGCAGTAGAAAAATACCGACATTGCCCCAAGGTCAAGGGCATGCGTACCGAGCCAGACCAGGTGCGAAGCAATCCGTTGTAGTTCGGTCAGCAGAACCCGTAGGGTCTGGGCCCGGGGCGGAATCTCATCGGTTATTCCCAGCAGCTTTTCGACCGTCATCACATAGCCCAGATTGTTGCCCATCGGGTTGAGATAATCCATCCGGTCGGTGATGACGATATTCTGCTGATACTTCTTGGTTTCCATCAGCTTCTCCATTCCCGTATGGAGATAGCCGATGTCCGGTTTGGCGCTGATGACAGTTTCGCCGTCCAGGATGAGTTCCAGCCGCAGCACGCCGTGGGTCGAAGGGTGCTGTGGCCCCATGCTCACCGTAATGGCGTTGTCAAGCGCCGACCGCTCGCGCAACAGCTCCCGAATCTTTTGCTGCGGGGCATAGTCGAGTTCAATAACGTTGGAATGGCGAAGAGATGACATCGCAAGCTGCATTCCGTCAGGGTTGGCAATGTCGCAGCATGCCGGCTCAGTACCCTTGAAGCGGAAAATCCTTTCGTAGTGGATGACCTTCTAGATCGTCGGGGGTCAAAATCTTGCGCAGATCGGGATGGTTTCTAAAGCGAATGCCCATCAAGTCGAAGGTTTCTCGTTCATGCCACTCGGCTGTCGGGTAAACACCGACCAAAGTTGGCACTTCGCAGTCATGTTCTGGGACGCGCACCTTCAACCGCAGGCGGTAGCCGTGCGGAATGGAAAACAGGTGATAGACCACCTCGAAGCGCGGGTCAGCTTCAAGGCCCCGGTCCACACCGCACAGGTCGGAAAGCAGATTGAACAATAGCTTCGGCTCGTCACGCAGGTAGCGGGCAACATCTACAATGGCTTCACGCGCTACATACACCGTTACTTCGCCGTGTTGAACGACAACCTGCTCAATTGCGTCCTGAAAGCGCTGGCGCAGGTGGGTCAGGGTATCTGCAGCGCCCTTGATCAGTGCCAGTTCACCGGCTGTTGTATCAACAGTTTCGGCTCTGGTTCCGCTCATGCCGCAGCTCCTTTAGGGAGTTCCTCTCCCAGCAGATTGCGATCGCGACGGTCCGTCAACCGCTCGGTCATAATCTTCTCCTGGAGCTTCATCAGGGCATAGATAAGGGTCTCTGGGCGCGGCGGACATCCTGGCACATAGACATCCACCGGCACGACCTGATGCACGCCCTGCACAATGGCGTAGTTATTGAAAATCCCACCGGCTGTAGCACACGCGCCCATTGAAATGACCCACTTTGGGTCAGGCATCTGGTCATAAATACGACGTAGCACCGGTGCCATTTTGCGGGAGACCCGCCCGGCAACGATCATGACATCGGCCTGACGCGGGCTAGCGCGGAACACCTCCGAACCAAACCGCGCTATATCATTGCGGGCCGAAGTTGCATTCATCATCTCAATCGCACAGCAAGCAAGACCAAAAGTCGCCGGCCACAGCGACGACTTACGCGACCAGTTGATCAGGTCTTCCAACCGTGCCGTTAGCACTTCCGGCAGTGCCATGCCAATGGTTGTCTCAAGGCCCATGGCTTTCTCCTTCCATCACACTGGATGCTACTTGCTCCAGTCAAAAACGCCCTTTTTCCAAACGTAGATGTAGCCGACAAAAAGCAGGGCAACAAACAACATCATTTCGCCGTAAACGAATAGCTTGTTGCCTAGTTCGGCAGCTAGGGCTTTGTACACCACTGCCCAGGGAATCAGGACAATGGCTTCGATGTCAAACAAAATAAACAACAGGCATACCAGGTAAAATTTGACCGAAAAACGCTCCCGCGCACTACCTACCGGGTTATTGCCACATTCGTAGGGCATGAGCTTTTCACGGGTTTTGACTTTCGGACCCAGCAGGCGCGAAGTGTTCAAAATCAAGGCGGCGACAAGTGACGCCAGCCCAAACACCATCAGCAACGGGATGTAGTTCTGTAAACTATTCGACATAAAACAGTTTCTTCTTTGTATTACAGGAGGTTTGACAGCGCGCCAAGCACAACCCAACCCCTGGTTGTGTGAACCTGCATACCAAAGGGATGGTAGAAAGCCGGCCTTGCCTGGTCAAGCAAGGGAAGCGTGAGTTGCGTCTTCAGCGCCGGTCGGCTAGCGTTTGCAGCACCTCCAAAACCCTCCGGTAGTGTATGGCTGGGCGTTTTGCCAGCCTACCAGCATGTTTGAGGACACGCCGCGATGATTACGTGCTACGGAAAGTGGGATGGTCTCGACCTGAACCGATTCAACCTTGAAACGCTGCTTGAAAAGCTGTCTGACTTTTTCCTGCAAAGCGGTTTTCCTTCTGGTGGCTGGTCCCGCCGTATCCAGACCCCAGACCAATCGCTGGAAGCTCTGCGTGAAGCCATCCGGCAGCTTATCCGCACCGGCGAACTCCTTGACGAAGCAGAAATGAAAGCCCTTCATGATGCTTCCGGCAGGTTGGATAAAAACAAGCTCGATGAACTGGTGGATGCGCTTATCGCACGCTTGCTCAAGGAAGGCTACTTGCGTGCCCAGCCTGATGACTTTGGCATGTTGACAACGCCGCAGGCAGGGCAGGGGCGAATTGATAAAGATGAAGGGGTACGCACCAAGTTCGTGCTGACGGAAAAGGGCATGGACTTTTTAGGCTACAAGGCGCTTAGCCAACTCCTTGGTGCACTCGGCCGAGGCTATGCCGGGCGGCATGAAACCGAGCATCTTTCAACCGGTGTAGAGGCATTTCAATCCAGCAAGCCATACGAGTTCGGCGACACGCTCAACCTGGATGTCAACGCCACCCTGCTATCAGCCATTCAACGCCATGGGTTGCGGGTACCACTTGAAGTTGAGTACGGCGACTTGATGGTTCATCAGTCGGAATACACCAGCTCGTGCGCCACGGTGCTCATGCTCGATTGCAGTCACAGCATGATCCTGTACGGTGAAGACCGCTTCACCCCAGCCAAGCGGGTGGCTTTGGCGCTGACGCATCTTATCCGCACCCAGTATCCCGGCGACACACTCAAGTTGGTACTTTTTCATGACTCGGCTGAGGAAGTGCCGCTCGGCAAGTTGGCACAGCTTACCGTCGGGCCATATCACACAAACACCGCTGAAGGCCTCAGGCTTGCACGTCGTCTACTGCTGGCCCAGCGCGTGGATATGCGGCAGATCATCATGATTACCGATGGCAAGCCTTCTGCTTTAACCCTTGAGGATGGAAGGATTTACAAAAACTCCATGGGGCTTGACCCGGTGATTATGGAGGCAACATACCGGGAAGTCGCCCAGTGCCGGCGGAGCAACATTACCATCAATACCTTCATGCTGGCCGATGACCCCTACCTGGTGAATTTCATCAAGCGCGTGACCAGCATTGCACAGGGCAAGGCGTACTTTACGACCGTCATGACGCTGGGTGAGTACGTCATGATGGACTTCCTGCGGCGCAAGCAGAAGAAGATACGTTGAACCTCCGGCATCAGCCTATGCCGCATCGGTCTTCCTGTTCCGCACGCACTTGGCCTTCTCTCCCCTGGCAGACATCGCGCTGGTTCGCGCGTGCTCTGACCATCCTGCTTCTGGCGACAGTTGCCTTAGGCTGTGCCGGGACGCTGGCCTATCAGCGTCCGCTCACGGTCATCAACTGGTATGACCAGTGGCGATTGTGGCGGGCGGGCATTGCGGCGCGGGAAGTCGTTATTGATGGCGTTCGCCTGCATTACAAGGAAGGCGGCACTGGTGAACCGCTCGTGCTCATTCACGGTCTGGGCGGTAGTTCAGACGCCGACTGGGGACAGGTCATCGTGCCGCTGTCACGCCGCTTTCACGTCTATGCCATTGATCTGCCGGGATTTGGACGCTCGGACAAACCCGCCAACGCCAGTTATGCCATTCGTGAGCAGTCCGCAACGGTGGTGAAATTCCTTGACCGGGTTGGCGTCCGGCAGGCGCATCTGTGTGGGCTGTCCATGGGCGGCTGGATTGCGGCCTACACAGCCAGCGAAAACCCGGAACGGGTGGCGCGGCTCATTCTGGTGGACAGCGCCGGAATTCGCTTCGAGCCGCCCCCAGACCGCACCCTGCTTGACCCGGGCACCACCCCGGAAGATTTCACAAACTTCCTCAAGGTGCTGTTTTTCCAGCCGCCACAGCTTCCCGCGCCTGTGGTTCGGGATTTTCAGGCACGGGCGCGTCGCCAGGCCTGGGTAATTGACCGGGCGCTGGCTGCGATGCTGACTGGCGATGATGTGCTCGAACCGCGCCTGAACCGGATTACGTCCCCAACGCTCATCATCTGGGGCAGGCAGGACGCCCTTCTGCCGCTGCATTCGGGCGAAAAGCTCAAAGGCGGACTGCCGACGGCCAGTTTCGTGGTCATTGACCGTTGCGGCCACATGCCCCCCATTGAGCGCCCGGAAGCCTTTTTGCGCGAAGCTGAGCGGTTTTTGAGCGCGGCTTCGCCGCCCCAGAATGAATACACGTTGATTCCATAGGCTATGCCCATTCATCCCACAGCCATCATCAACCCCCAGACCTGCCTCGGTGAACAGGTTTCCATCGGCCCCTATGTCATCACCGGCACGGGTCAGCGCCTGATCGCAGCATCGCCTGCGCGGTCATCAACTGGTATAACCGGAATCGGCATAACCAGCAGCAATTACACCGGATAAGCAATATACCTTGACATTCAGCCATCAGCCTTACTACCTTTGCTACTGCTCTGCCCAAAGTATAGCTTCGCCAAAACCTATCCTGGAAAGGAGCAAAACAGTGAAAAAGGCCCTTGCTGCAACGCTGTTGTCTTGGTTGTTCTTCACTAGCCCGATGCACCTGGCTCTCGCTAGTGAGTGCTCTTGTAGTAGTAGCAGTTGTTCGGCGCGTCCATCGTGTCCGGGTAGCTGTTTCGCTGTCTGCTCTTCGGAAGGCTGCTTTTCCGGTTGTCTGGAAGAAGGAACAGGACGAGCGGTGCTCCATGAACGCCTTACATTACAGTTAGCCAATGCTAACAGCCAGCAACTCTCTTCTGAACTGACGCGCGTCAGCGGCCGAGAAATCGCATTTAAGGCTTTTGCGTCCGATGATACCCTCAACCTTGACTTCAAGGCAGTCCCTCTATGGAATGTCCTGGAAGTTTTGTCCAGGATGGGAACGGTGCAAATTGACGGACAGGACTTCCAACAACTTCAGGGCCTGCGTAGAGCACTTCTGAGAGGCGAAAAAATCAATGTGTGTTTCCGCGATGCCCCTGCCGGGCACCTCCTGCATTGGCTATCGTTCATAAGCGGCTTGCCGCTCCATGTAAGCTCCGGCAATGCCCAAGCGCGTGTGACAATAACTCTCAAGGAGGTTACTCTCGGAGATATAATCCACGCCGTGTCCACACACACCGGTGTTCAAGTTAGAAAGACAGGGGACTAACTCCCTTCCTGTCGAAAAATCACAAGGCCAGGGCAGCTTCAGATGGCTGCCCTGGCCTTTTTCCTTGGTTCGGACAATCTCTCCCCAAAGATTTCACGAACTTCCCCAAGGTGCTATTTTGTCGTGACTTCCAAACACAGGCGCGTCGCTTTCAGGCGCGACGCCGCCGCCCCAGAACGAATACACGCTGGTTTCATAGGCTATGCCCATTCATCCTACAGCCATTATCAGTCCCCAGGCCCACCTTGGCAAAAATGTCTCCATCGGGCCCTATGCCATTATCGGTGCAGATGTTGTCCTTGAAGACGAAGTGAGTGTGGGGGCGCACTGTGTCATTGAAGGCCCAACACGCATTGGACGCGGTACCCGCCTGTTTCCTTTTGTTTCGGTTGGCCAAGACCCACAGGACCTGAAATATGCCGGTGAGCGGACAGAACTCATCATCGGTGAACGAAATGTCATCCGCGAGTTCGCCACACTGCACCGGGGTACTGGCGTTGGCGGCGGCGTTACCCGGATCGGTAACGACAACCTGCTGATGGCACAGTGCCACGTGGCGCACGATTGTGTTGTCGGAAATCACATCATCATGGCCAATGGAGCCTCACTGGCCGGGCATGTTGAAGTCCACGACCATGCCATCTTGGGAGCTTACGTTGGTGTCCATCAGTTCTGTCGTGTTGGAACCTACGCTTTTATCGGGGCCTATTCGGTTGTGGTCAAAGATGCACTCCCTTATGCGCGCAGCGTTGGCAACCACGCCCGCTGTTACGGCCCAAACAGTATTGGGCTGCGACGAGCCGGCTTTCCAGACACCGACTTGCGCGCCATCGAGCAGGCTTTCCGCCTGTTGCTCAACTCCAAGCTCAATACCTCCCAGGCCGTTGCTGCCATCACGGAAAAACTCGGCGACCATCCACGCATTCGCCTGCTACTCGACTTCATTGCCACTTCCCAGCGTGGCGTTATCAAGTAGCCGCAACGGGTCAGCACCTGTCCCTTTCTCACGCAGATGGCTTCACAAGGAAGCGCCAGCAGCGGCTGCCCGCCGTCGCACCAAATAGCCATCGCGCGCCTTGACTTTGACATTCTTGCGCGTGACAACCCGGACTTCTATTTTTCGGTAGCCGGGGGTATCTGGGTCCTGCGGTTCGTAAGACAGCAGATAGTACCGCCGTGCTGCTTGGTCAATGCGCTGGAAAGCGCGCTCAAGATCGATGACCTTCTGCGGAAAGGCAACATCGCCGCCAGTTCGGGTACACAACTGGCGTAGCGCCTCGTCATCCTCGTTGGCAACCATACCGGCACCGGTGCCGAAAAAGCCGGCGTTGCGCGTGCTGATACCAAAGATGAGCACTTCATAACGCTGGGCAATTTCGATGGCTTCCTCCAGCGTGTGTTCGCTGGCCGTGTCGGCGCCGTCCGTAATGACGATGATGATCTTCCGGGGTGTAGGCACGTTGTACATTTTTTCTTCGCACACCCGGTATACGGCATCGTACAGCGCTGTGTCGCCGCTGGCCTTGACCTCCATAATGGCCTTGGTCAGCAAGTTTGTGTCGTCGGTGAAGTCCTGCCGCAACTGAACGGTTGAGTCAAAGGTCGCAAACAGCGCTTGGTCTTTGTGCCGCCGAATGATGGTCTGAAGAAACGAAATAGTAGCTTCTTTCTGAAATTTCAGCTTAGGCTTGACGCTGGCGCTGGTGTCCATCAAAACCGCCACAAACAGCGGCAGGTCAGTCTTGTTTTCAAAGGACTCAATTTTTTGCTTCTTCTTGTTTTCGTAGATTTCAAAGTCATCTTTTGTCAGATTGCTGATGAAGCGGTCGTCTTGGTCAGTCACAATTACCGGGACGGTCACGTTGGTGATGCGAATGACATCGTCTCCGGCGTCTGTGCCCTGGGATACAGCGCCTGAACGATTTGGCGTGCGCGGCGCTTGCTGGGCATACACCGCTGGAAAGGATTGCCCTAGCGCAATCAGCCCACACAACACACCTACTTTCCACTTCCTACTCACTTGATGCCAAATCCTTTGTTTCATACGCCTAATTTCCCTACTTCAACCAACCGGTCAGAGCTTAGACGCCCCATGGCAGGAAATTATGAGCCAGGTGCCGTCTCGGGCGGTAGTCCCCGCGCCAACCGCGCTTTTTCAGCATGGCGTGCAAGGGCCAGATCAATCAATCGGTCAAGCACAGCCGGTAGCGGACGCCCACTTGCCTCCCATAGCTTGGGATACATGCTGATGCTGGTAAATCCCGGCATCGTGTTGATTTCATTGACCAAAAGCACGTTTGTGTGACGAAGCAGGAAAAAATCCACCCGCGCCAGTCCTGCCCCGTCAATGGCCTGGAAGGCGCGGATGGCTAGGTGGCGCACTTGCTCGGTTTGCTCCGGCGTCAACGGCGCCGGGATCACCAACTGCGATTGACTGTCAGGCGAGTACTTATCGGCGTAATCGTAAAACGCCGAGCCGCTGATGATCTCACCTGGTATGCTGGCTTCCGGCTGCTCGTTGCCGAGCACACTTACTTCAATCTCTCGTACTTCGTACCCTTTTTCGACAATGATGCGCCGGTCATACCGCTCGGCCAAAGCGACGGCGGCGGCAAAGTCAGCCGGGTCATCTACGCGCGTAATCCCTAGCGAAGAACCAAGATTGGCCGGCTTGACAAACACTGGCAAACCGAGCTGCTGAAGAATGTCCTGTTGCAAGGTTTTTCCTTCGGTCGCCCAAGCATGGCGTGAAAACCAACGGAACTCAACAACAGGTAGGCCGGCCTGGCGGAATAACTGCTTCATCACAATCTTATCCATCCCCACGGCTGAGGCCAGCACGCCACACCCAACGTACGGGATGCCTAACATCTCGAAGAGTCCCTGGATGGTGCCGTCTTCGCCGTACGTCCCGTGAAGTACAGGGATGGCCACATCGAGTTCTCCAAGAACGCTAGCAAGAGAAGCCAAAATTACAGCCGGTGAAGGCAGGCGGAACGCGCTCGGCTCTGGCAGCCGGGCTGCATGACGGCAGGGCTGTTTACCCAACGAGAGCATTTCGTTCGCTGCCGGGCCGGCAACCCATTGCCCTTCCCGTGTGATGCCAATCGGCACGGCGCGATACCGCTCCGGATTGAGAGCTGATAACACAGTAGCTGCCGACCGCAGTGATATTTCATGTTCGCCTGATCGGCCGCCGAAGATGACCCCAACTGTAAGTGGCTTGTTCACAAAATCGCTCCTTTTGTGGATGGCTTTCCGCTATGAAGCGGCCCTGGGCAAACTAAACCAACGAAGACTCTTGCAGAAGGCTAAAATTGCATCGGCAAGGTAGCTAAGATAGCGTGTTGGTAGTGAGTATTTCATCCGGTTTTGTACAGAAAGCACAACTGCGCCAAAAGTTTTTACCAACACTTATGCCTTTTTGCTGTTGGTTCTGGCGTTGTAGCCGCGCGCTTTTGCGCTTGGCTATCTTAGTTGCTCTTAGCAGTCAAATGGCTTGTTCCGGAAACTCAGCTTCTGGGGAAAGGCCAGAGGAAGGCGTTGTGATTTCCGAGCGGGCCGGGTTGTTCAACTCGACAGCATTGGTCAACCTCAAGGTAGGAGAGCTGCAAAAAGGCGATCGACTGCGTATTTATCACCGGGCTGAAGTCAACGGTATCGAATGGCTCAAGGTGCAAAAGGAAGGCGAATCCAAATTCGGCTGGGTTGAGGCACGTCACATCATTCCGCGCAACATTCTCGATGCCTGCCAGACGCTCGAACGGGAACAGGCCAGCATCCAGTCGCAAATTCGTGGTCGTCTCAAGCGTGAAACCCGTCTCCGAGTTCAACCGCGCCGGGATGCTGACGTCATCACGCTGCTCAAAAGCGGTGTGGAGTTTGACGTTCTCAAACGACAACGGGTCGAGCGAACAGCAACAAGCACGGAAGAAGGCGAAAAACCAAACACGGACGAGACCGATGTCAAGTATGACACATGGTATCTTGTCCGCTTGCCGGAAGGGGCGCTCTGTCGTCTTGGGTGGCTCTACGGCGGCTCAGTTGAACTTATCGAACCACCTGTCATTGCCGGTATCGTCGGGGGCGGACGCCGCATGGTGGGGGCTATTCCCTTTGGGCTTACGTTTGATAAAAACGGCGCACCCCTCAGAAACTATTTCATTCTCGACAAACAGATTTTTAGCAATGATCCAGTAGCTGACTTTGACCGTATCTACGTCGTCCGCTTAGATGCCAGAACCGGCAACTACACATCCGCCTACCATGAACTTCCGGTGCGGGGGATATATCCCGTGGCCTATCAGAACGATAGCGACACCGAAGCTAAGTTTCTCGTCACGCTGCTTGACAAAAACGGCAAACCAACCCAGGTGGAATATACAGCTACTTTGGTCAACAACAATTGGACGGTCAAAAAGAGCAAGCTTCTGCCCTCCCTTCCACCCCAACCTTGAGACCCCTGCCGCACATGGCCAGGTGTTTCACGGCAGCCTATCCACCTCTTGTGTATGCCTACACTCGCCATTCGGAGCTGGTTTTAGTGAAAGAGCGCGCGAATCCAGTGGAGAAGCCCTAACAGGGTAGCGACGATCCCAACCCCAACAAGGGCTAGGGCCAGCATCCCAGCAAAGACGATATAGAATCGCAGTCCGGGCATGTCGTCGGGGTTTTGGGTGTTCCCCAACACAAAGTCACGGACAAGCTCCTTGAAGCTCTCCTCCTTTTCAGCAGCACTGGTTGCCTGGCTTGCCGGTGCCACGGCCACAGCATCCACTTGAGTAGCAGCACTGGTGGCTTCGGTCCCTGGCGTCAGCAATTCTGGCGCATCTGGTGTCGGCATACGCCTTGACCTCACAGGGTGCGGTTTGTCCTCGGTTAGGTGAGAAGCACATGCTGTTGTAACCAACCTACGGCGGACGCAAGGGCCTCTGCAAGTTCTGTCTGGTGCGCATCAAAAAAATGATTGGCCCCTGGAATGAACCTCACCCCTTTTGGTTCGCGGCAACGTACCAGAAGGGCCTCAACCGTGGTAGCAGGGCCAAACTTGTCAGTTTCTCCCTGAATGATCCACTTTGGCAGCGCCACATTGTACAAGAAAGAGAAATCAAACCGCATGACTGGGAGACCGATGCCTAGCAATCCCCTGACCTGGGGACAGCGGAGAGCGGCATGAAATCCAACCCAAGCCCCAAAGGAAAAACCCGCTACAACTAGCGCCTCACCTGGATGATGTGACCGGAGGAAGTCCAGCGCAGCAGCAGCATCGGCTTGTTCCCCAATGCCACCATCATAGCTGCCGCGACTAGCACCTACGCCACGGAAGTTGAACCGTAATACGTGTGCGCCGCCAGCTAAAAAAGCTTTGGCGGTGCGATACACCACGCGGTTGTGCATCGTCCCGCCAAAAACTGGGTGTGGGTGACAAACTAAAGCGGCCCACCCCTGCGGGCTTGGGGCGCGAGCGTAAAGCGCCTCCAGGGGACCAACTGGGCCATCAAGTAACAGCGCCCTTAGGTTGGGACCAGTCATCAAGCCCGCGGCTGTCACAGATAGCTACACGGTCTTCGTAGCCACTTACGCACCTGGGCCCGAAGCTGACTGCTGGGGTTGCAGCAACGTCGAAATTAGCGCAATAGCACCTTCGGCTAGTGTTTTGAGCAGGGCTCCAAGGGCTTCAACCAAGCTGGAGATCAGTTCTCCAACACTTACCGCATAGTTGTGAAAAGCGCCTCCCAAGTAACCTTCGTATGGCTCACGTACGTACTGCCCCATAAGTTCCTCCAACATGTGCCACAAGGCAAGCTAGTTGCGGCTCAGCCGCCAAAATACATTGTCGCGATAGCCATGACCAACCCGACTGGCAGGGCAATCTTCAGTGCCTGGGCTGCCGTGAATGGCCCCTTGGAAGTGCGTAACCCAAAGCGCACAAACAGGAAACCAACTGCAACGTAGGCAATGACATAGGTGATAAATTCTTCGACTACCGGCATTGCAGTCTTCCGAGCGGCAGGTCAACCAGGCGCCGGTCGGCGTTGCAGCAGACAGGCCTTAGACAGTTTTCAGGGGACGCAAAAGCGTGGTAACCCAACCGGTGTGCCCTCGCCTTTCTAGGAAAGGCACCATTTCATTTGCGCATCCGGCGTTAGGAATTGACCAGTTTGGCTTCATAAATCGTATCAGGGCCAACACTCCCGGCCACCTTGATGGTGGTGCCCAAGCGGGATGACACATCCAGCGGGCGCGGCTCGGTATCTTTGAGATGGATAGGATTCTCAAATAACCGGTAGACCTTTCCCTCTGGTGTGCGCAGCTCATTTGCTCCTGTCACCTCACCGGTCACCGTGCCGTACTCAAGCAATGTCGCTGATTTCTTGGGTTTCTTGCCAAACAGCATCCTACCTCTCCATTTGGGCAACCGAAAATATTCTTCCCTCGCTACCTTGTAAAAGACGAATCATCCGGACATTTGCTAGGTTGATCAGGCGTCCCCCATCTACCGCCAGCCAGCGGGCCTGTGAGAGCAGAATGCCCAAGGCATCCACATTCTCAACCTCTGTGTCCATGCGAACCTCGATTGGTTCAGCGCTTCCAACAAACCAAATGTGAAGTTGCATGCGTTTTTACCGGCAGCACATCCCAAGGATGAATCGGAAGCCAACCTGCCTTGTGGGAGACGTACTCGCCAACCCAGCTCCTACTTGGACAAACCCTACTCCCAAACACCTGTGTCTTAGCACGCACAACCAGCAACAACAAGCGTTGGTAGTACCTACTCTACTCTGCCTGCCCAAAATGGCCAACCATCATCTAAAGCTTGCACGCAAAACTTGCCCAGCGGGAAAACGCTGCCAAAGGTATGTTAGGGAAAAATAATCTGTGCCTTAAGAACGTCTTGGGCTTCGGCCATTTTTCGGAAGCCAAGGGGTGTGTCCTCCAAGAGGTAACGATGAGTGACCAGCTTTTCGGCTGTCAGGACACCATCTGCAATGAACTGAAGTGCTGCCCGCGTATCATCAGGCCCGCACGAGTAGCTCATCAGCAGGTCAATTTCATTGAAGTACATGTGAAAGGGCTCAAGCGTGAGACGTTCGCCCGGGGCCGAGCCCATAAAAAACACAACTGTTCCACCCTTTCCGGCGCACCGAAGGCCGAGTTCCATGACTTGGACATTCCCCGGCCCAACAATAACAATGTCAGCCATTGCCCCGTCAGTTAGCTCGGCAAGTCGTTCCACCAAGTCTTCTCGCGTCGGGTTAATGACGGCATCTGCACCAAACTCCAATGCCTTGGCACAACGCCAATCCACCAGATCAGCCCCAATGATGCGCTCAACACCGGCTTGCCGGGCAAGCAACAGATTCATCTGTCCCATGATGCCTAACCCGATGATCAGAACGGTATCACGTGGGTGGGGTCGGGCTTTGCGAATGGCCTTGACAGCGCAAGCAACCGGCTCAACCAGCGCTCCATCTTCAAAAGACATTCCTTCCGGCAGGCGTAGTGTATCGCGCAGATTGACTTCCGGGACGAGGAAATACTCAGCAATCGCTCCGGGTACAATATGTGATGCCTTCCACGTTGCGCACTGAACGTACTCACCTTTCTCACAGAACTTGCAGTTGAAGCAAGGCGCATGGTGATGGACAAACACGGGGTCGCCAACGTGGAAACCGGTCACTTCAGCGCCGACCTCTACCACAACGCCGGCTGGCTCATGGCCGAGTACTTTGCCTGCCTTGCGTTTGATATACCAAGGCGTTACATCCCCAGAGCAAATTCCACTGGCTTTGACCTGCACCAATAGCTCACGGGGACCAACCTGCGGCCGGGGCATCAACTCGATGCGAATGTCGTCGAAATCATACACCCGTGCCACTTTCATCAGTGCTGCCATGGCGCAACCTGCCCTCTGACATGAATGGCTCGGTGAGTTGCCGACTGGAATGTGGCGAAGTAAAAATCCGCCGTCAAGCTGCTCCTCCCACAGGGTAACCGACATGCCCTCAGAAAATCCATCGGCTGCGATGACCCAACATGTCTCGGGGCGCAAGCACATTGTTGTGGTTGGCGCTGGGTTTGGCGGCGTTGCCTTTTGCCAATCCTTTCCAGAAGGGTTAGCCAACATCACGCTAGTAGACCGCAACAACTACCATCTGTTCCAACCCCTTCTGTACCAAGTAGCGACGGCAGACCTCTCTCCCTCTGACATTGCCGAACCTATCCGTACAATCTTTGACCGGCGGCGTGACATCACTGTGCTGATGGATGAAGTCACTGACATTGACCTCCAAAGCCGGACTGTCATCATGCAACGGCGCACACTTCAGTACGATTACCTTGTGTTGGCCGTTGGAGCGCGGACGGGCTACTTTGGCAATGACGAGTGGGCACGCTTTGCCGGTGGGCTGAAAAGTATTGACGACGCGCTCAGCATTCGTAATCGGGTGCTCTCAGCCTTTGAAGAAGCCGAAAATTGTTCTGATCCCACCCAGATCAAACGTCTGATGACCTTTGTTGTGGTTGGAGGAGGGCCGACCGGTGTTGAGCTGGCCGGAGCGCTTGGCGAGCTGACACGTCGCATTCTTCGGCGGGATTTCAAAAACATTGACACCTCACAAGCACGGGTATTTCTGATCCAAGGGGCTCCACGTCTGCTCCCAACGTATCATCCCACGCTTTCAGAATATGCACGCCAAAAGCTAGTCCGGCTTGGCGTGGATGTGCGCCTCTCCTCGCAGGTGACGCGCGTCGGGCCACAGCAGATCGAGCTAGACAACGGAAAAGTCATTGAAGCTGCCAACATCATCTGGTGCGCTGGCGTCGAAGGCCATCCCCTAGCGCGTAAATTGGGGTTGCCAACCGACCAGCGTGGGCGGCTTCATGTTGCATCCGACCTGCGGGTTCCCGGCCACCCTGAAATCTTTGCCATCGGTGACATTGCGGCTCTGACTGACGCTAGAGGCATCGCCGTACCGGGAGTAGCTCCGGCAGCGCTTCAAATGGGCCGCTATGCCGCTAAAATCTTAGCCGCAGAACTACGCGGTGAACCTCTGCCGCCACCTTTTATCTATTTTGATAAGGGCAGCATGGCGACCATTGGACGCGCAGCAGCCGTTTTGGAAATGGGCAGGTTGCGCCTAACCGGACTGCTTGCATGGCTTGGCTGGCTCATTGTCCACTTGGCTATGCTCGTCGGCTTTAGCAACAAAGTCAGCGTTCTCACCGAGTGGATTTTCCGCTATATCACCTATCGTCAGGGAGCGCGCATTATTACCACTCCTAGACCAAATGACTTTCTTCAGCCAACGCCTTAGAAGATTCTAGTGTTTTACTTTCTGACTAGACGGGCACAAGATGAGCATTTTCCAGGAATTTCGGACCTTCATTGCACGAGGCAACGTTCTTGACCTTGCCATTGGCGTCGTTATCGGAAGCGCCTTCGGCAAGATTGTGTCGTCATTTGTTGAAGACATCATCATGCCGCCCATTGGTTGGCTCAGCAGTGGGGTCAACTTCACTGAAGCCAAAATCGTGCTTGTAGAGGCGGCCAAGCCCGGCGATCCAGTGATTGCGATTCGGTATGGCAACTTTCTTCAGGTCCTTGTTCAGTTTTTCATCATTGCTGTTTCGATTTTCCTAGTCGTCAAAGCTGCCAATCGCCTGCGACAGCCAGCACCAGCGGCTCCTCCGCCACCCCCAACCAACGAAGAAAAGTTGCTGATGGAGATTCGTGATCTGCTTAAGCGCTAAGGATGCTTGTTACTGGCTTGCCAGGGGGACACCAGCCTCCGGTGCTGCTTCCGGCAGGGAAGAAGGTGGCCGGCTCTTGGGAGGGCGCAACCTTTTAGCCGGGTAGAGATGACGTAAAACCGTCCCAATGCGCCTGCCCCAATCGTCTTCGGTGTGTTTTCCTCCACGCACCTCACGGTAAAACAGGTCTTTGTTGAGCGACCAGCCATACTCAAGAAGTAGATCGCGCATCCGCCGCACTTGGGCAATCCCACTGCCCATTTCACGTGTTCCCATGTCAAGCCAGATACGAACATCCGGCTTGCGTTTCAAATGGCGCACAAGCCGAAAGGCCACCCCGTGGTCCCACCACAGCGACGGAGAAAGGGCTGCAATACGTCCGAAATACTCTGCGTAGTGCAATCCCAGCAACAGCGCAGCTAAGCCTCCCAGAGAAGAACCGCCGATCCCGGTGCGGTCGCGGCCGGGATCGGTGCAGTAGGTGGCATCCACAAAAGGCTTGAGTTCCTCGACAATGAAGCGCCCATACATGGGAAGCAAACCACCCTGCTTGACGCCGGCATCGCGCGTAGGTGTGTATTCGTCTATGCGGTGAACGCCCGTGTTCCAGATGCCCACAATCATCACCGGCTCGATTTTCTTTTCGAGTATAAGACGCTCGGCCGTGCGGGCCATTTTCCAGTCGTGGCCGCGAATGTAAGCTGTATCTCCATCGAAAAGGTTTTGGCCGTCATGCATATACAGCACGGGATAGCGCACCGTTGGGTCAGCGCCGTGGCCGGGCGGCAGGTACACAATGACATGCCGCTTCTGGATCAGATACCGGGAAGCGACACTGAGGTGGAGTCGGAAACTCCCCGCATAACTGTCAGCATCGCGTGGAAGCGAAGGAAAGGAAGCAGCAGGGCTCGGCGCAGGGCATTTCAACATGTCAGCAGGTTGTGATAAGGCGGGCTTTCCTACAAACAGCGCCGCTGGATAATCCAGACAATTAGGCAGAATAGGCCGCCTCTTGAAACACAAGCAAGAGACTGCTTGCAGCAGGCTCCATTTCAGCCATAATCAGGACTTCACTTCGACAACCAATTTGCGGGAGACAGGTAACCCGATGAAACCAAAGCTTGGAATCCTACTTGCCGTAGCTCTGGCGTTGTTAGCTGGGCTGCTCCCTACCCTGAGTTGCCAGAACAGTTCAGCCACTGGTGACGCCAACCCAACAGCAAATGAGATGTCGCCGGAGTTTGCCGCCCGGCTCGGTCAGGACGATGGCTTTGCTCTTGCTCTCCTGTTCGGCGCTGACGTGCAAGGTAATCTCAAAGACTGCGGCTGCCCCAGACATCCACAGGGGGGGCTGGCCTGGCGGATGGGCTACGCTGAAGGTCTCAAAAAGCTTGCCCCTGAGGCAGCCATTGTCCAAATCGACGCCGGGCGGATGTTCGCCAACTCAGTAGGCTACATTCAGCCCTATGACCGCGTACGTAACGAGTGGATGCTGCGCGCCTATGGTGAAGCGGGGTTTGCTGCGGCCAACGCCAGCTACTTTGATGTCCAGATGCTGGCCGAGTTGCTACATAAGTCCGAATATGAGACCAAGCGCCAGACATTTCCCTTCCTGACGCGCATTGTTTCTGCCAACATCCGTCCTACTAAACCCGAACTGATGCCGCTTCCTGCCTACGTCATTGAAACGGTAGAAAGCAAGCGGCTGCCCAAGCCAGTGCGATTGGGGATTACCGGCGTGACTATGGCCAACCCCAACCCCGGTGCCGAAACCCTCAACTTTGCCATCGAGGACCCCGCAGAAGCGCTCAAACGGGTTCTCCCTGAACTGCGCGCCAAATCAGACTTTGTCATCGTGATGTCCTACGGCCCTGAGGCCCAAACCGACAAGATCACCAAAGTCCCGGGCATTGATCTGGTTGTCGTTGCCAATAACCTGGGGGCAATGATTCTTCAAGTACAGAAAGTCAACGATGTTTCAGTGGTGCAAGCTTTTTCTCAGACCAAGCTTTTGGGGGACCTGCGGTTTTACTACGGTCCAGATGGGCAAGTCAGCCAGATGCGACTTTCCATGCCCAGCCTAGACAAGGATATTCCTAAAAGCCAGCGTTGGGAGCAAATGGTGGCAGACGCCCAAAAAGCTATTGACGAAGCGATGAAGGCCGTTGCCAGCGCTCCGCCAGCCGAGCCAGCCGGCCCTCCGGTCAGTTCACCTCCACCAACTCAGTAAAAGAACATCTACTGTTTACCCGTTCCATGCCCGCACGTAACTTTTGCCAGGCAACTCACGCAACAACCCTTGCAGGGTCAGGTTAAGCAGGGCAGCCATAGTTCGTGGCTGCCCTAATTTGCTCTGCATGATGATTTCATCTACGTACACGGGCTGATCAAAACCAACCAGTGCTAAGACACACTGCTCATCTTCCCCTAGCTCAAAGGGCAACGTGTTTTCCCTTGGTGCAACGGGGGGCTGCCCGGTGCGAAGCCGCTGGCGCAAGTCGTAGGAAAACTCTGCGACAACATCCTGCCAGTCCATGACCAGCTTGGCACCGTCCTGAATGAGTCGGTTTGTGCCAATGGATTTCCCCGAAGTGATGTTACCTGGAACGGCGAAGACTTCCCGCCCTTGTTCGAGGGCAAGTCGTGCTGTAATCAGCGAGCCAGATTGCGCAGCGGCTTCTACCACTAGGACACCGAGGCATAGCCCAGCAATGACCCGGTTGCGGTAGGGAAAGTTTTGGGGAAGCGGAGGCTTTTCAAACGGGAATTCGGTTACCAGCGCTCCGGTTTCGGCAATCCGGTCAGCCAGCCTGGCATTTTCCTTGGGATAGGTGTCATCCAGCCCTGTCCCCAGCACGGCCACCGTCCGTCCTCCGACATCGAGTGCCGCCTCGTGAGCTGCCGTATCAATGCCGCGCGCAAACCCAGAAACGATGGTTACTCCCTGCTCAGCCAAGTCACGCGCCAAACGGGTGGCAACATTTCTTCCGTATGTTGAGCACGCTCGCGACCCAACAATTGCCAAGCAAGGCTGGGCGAAGGCTTCTGCCCAACGCCCCCGGACAAACAACACCAGCGGCGGATCGGGAATCTCCCGCAGCAGGGCCGGATAGGCACTATCCGTGAGGGTCAATGCCTGTCCGCCAGAACGACCTAGGGCTGCCAACTGCCGCTCGGCTGCTGCTTCAGACACCTTCCCAACAATCGCCTTAGCCGTCTCCTCGGGCACTCCCACGGTGCGCAGGTCTGAATACGAAGCAGCTAGGACGGCGGTGGGCGTCCCAAAATGGCGGATCAGCTTCCTGCCTAAAACCGGCCCGACACCTGGCGTCAACCACAATTGCAACCAATCTTGAAGGTCATCCGCCATGGGTTCTAAGGCTAGGACTAGGACGCCGAAGGTGCATGCTTGACGGCATCCCAGATAGCATTCATCTCTGCGGGATCACTGTCGGTCAAGGTTTTGCCTCGGCTTGCCAGAACCTGTTCAACGGCTGCAAAACGCCGTCGAAACTTCTGATTCGTACGCTTGAGCGTCGCCTCAGGGTCGAGGCGAAGTTTGCGCGCCAAGTTGACCACCACAAAAAGCACGTCGCCGACTTCTTCAGCCATCCGGTGTGGATTAGGTGCTGGTTCGTCCAACACTGCCTTGAGTTCCTGAATTTCTTCCTCTAACTTGACCAGTACTGACCGGGCATCTGGCCAATCAAACTCGTAGTAGGCGGCGCGCTCCGTAAGCTGGCGGGCTTCGATTAGCGCCGGCATCCGGGATGAAACACCATCCAGCACGGAAGCAAGCTGCCCGGATGTTGTTTTTGCCTGGGCTTTTTCCTGCGCTTTGAGCAATTCCCAGTTACGAGTCACTTCTTGGGCATCATCCAGCTTGCACTCACCAAAAACATGTGGATGGCGGCGGATGAGTTTCTCACGGAGGGTCTCAACAACGTCGTAGATGTCAAAACGCCCCTCTTCGGCTGCAATCTGGGCGTGGAACAGCACCTGGAGCAGGACATCCCCAAGCTCACTGCATAGTTCCCGATCGTCCCCTTCATCTAGGGCGTGTAATACCTCGTAAGCTTCTTCCAAAAGATATGGCCTGAGGGTTTGGTGGGTTTGTTCACGGTCCCACGGGCAGCCTTGTGGGCTGCGTAGGTGTGCCATAACCTCTACCAGGGCCTGAAACTGTTGCTCCGGGCTACGCTTCGGTGCAGATGAAGACATGCCAATAACCCCTGCAAGACTCTTAGCCTGTAGGTTCAGAATGAATGGTTATGACGAAGGCGGTCAAGCCGTAAGCTGGGTGAAGTTGGCATTTTTGGAACAGCAATGGTACTTTGGCCTACTCATTCTTTTTGAACGTTTTTTGTTCCAACCTGCTGAACTGTCAACCTGCCGCGCTTAGCTCTGGCAGGAAGACTCGGGCAACAAAATATGGATACCAAATCACCTACTCCGCCATCCGGGGCATCTTCGCAAAATCTCCAAGACAATTTCCTCAACCAGGTACGCCGCGAGCGCACCCTAGTGGCGATTTACCTTGTCAGCGGCGTCAAGTTGACCGGCCGCATTCGTGGTTTCGACAAGTATTCGATCATTTTGGAAGCTGGCCAGCAGGAACAGCTCATTTTCAAACACGCTATTTCCACGATCTCGGTGATGCGGGGCAGCGCTGGCCGCCATCCAGGGGCACCTGGTACTTCTGCCCCGGGCGGAGCCCCAGAAACTACGCATGAAGAGAAAGCCTCCGGCGAAAGCAGCGAAAACGCCACTTCTTAGGCCCTAGCACCGGGCTTTTCTTTCAATGCTTGCGTGTCAACTGTCTTACCCTGGCATGTTTATCAGTTTCGAGGGCATCGACGGCTGTGGGAAAACAACCCAAGCGGAACGCCTTGTGGTGGCACTTCAAAATGCAGCCATTCCGGTTGTCTACACCCACGAACCCAGCAGCACGTGCCTTGGGCGCTATCTTCGGCAGGTACTCCTTGATACCAAGAACATGCTGCTGACAACCCGCGCTGAAACCCTCCTGTTTGCTGCCGACCGCGCCGAACACGTCGAAACCGTCATTCGTCCAGCATTGGCAGCGGGACGGGTGGTTATCTGCGACCGGTTTGCCGATTCTACCCGTGCCTACCAGGGCTACGGTCGCCAACTGAGCGCTGACTTCATCGAGCAAAGCCTTCAGCTTGCCACGCAAGGTCTTGAACCCGACTTGACCTTTCTGCTTGATGTGCCGGTTGAAGTCGCTCTTGACCGTCTTGCCCAACGAGGTGTGCCTGCCCACCGTTTCGAGACGGCTGGACCGGAGTTCTACCACCGTGTGCGAACTGGCTTTCTGGCGCTGGCCGCACAGTATCCTACCCGCATCCAGGTCATTGACGCGACGCACCCGCCTGACAAGGTCCAGGCTGCCATCTGGCGGATTGCTGCGGCACGGCTAACCCCGCCCCTCATGTAATCGGTCATACTTCTGTCACTGTCAGTCCCGCCACTTGCTTCTCGCCACCCGCCACTCGCCATGTAACCGGTCATACTTCTGTCACTGTCAGTCCCTGCTGGGTGAGATGGGCCTTGAGAATCTGCCCGCCGGCGGCTGTCAGAGCGGACTGCACGTCTGACTTGCGCCCTTCGGCAACAACAAAGACAACACACCCACCGCCGCCTGCCCCGCACACCTTCCCGGCCAGCGCTCCGGCTTCCCGTGCTGCGGCCATAAGCCGTTCGATGGTTGGCGTGGAAACTTCGGCTGCCAGTTGGCGCCGGCAGTGCCACTCTTGCTCCAGCGTTGCAGCCACGGCTTCGATGTCCCGCGCACGTATGGCGGCATACATAGCCTGTGCCAAGTCTCGGATGCGTGCCAAGGTAGCTTGTGTTGCCGGGTCGCCTTCGATATGCCGCTTGAAAATCTCCCAGTTGTTGGCGCCGGAAAAGTGTGCCTGCCCCGTATAGCACACGACCAGCCGGGTATCCAGCCATGGAAGCCAGTCCGCTGCCAGTGACTCATGACTGATGCCCGCTACGCCGAGGTGAATTGCGCTGATCCCCCCATAAACAGCCGGATAGTAATCCTGCACCCCTGCCGGAACACGGATCACCTGAGCTTCGATATTGGGGGCAAGGGTGAGCAGTTGCTCTGGTGTGTAGCCGGCGCCGGTCAGATGATTCAATGCTCCGGCCAAAGCAATAACCAGTGCGGATGAACCACCCAATCCTGAACCGTGGGGTGCGGCACAGGTGGTTGTGACTTCGACGCCGCCAGACGGCGCAAAAAAATCTACCAACCGCGCCAGTAGCTGAAGTGGAGTATCGAAGCGCAAGGCTTCCCGAGAGGGATACACTTCGTGCTGAGAGGTGTCACGCGAGGACAAAACAATGCACGTATCGGTACGAGTCGTGACCTCGCAAGTGGCAAACTGGTCAATGGCAGCGTTGATGGTAACGGATCCGGGATGAAACAGGTAAAGCGGCGGCAGGTCCAGTGTACTGCCCGCCAGATCAACCCGCGTTGGAGCTGTTGCAATAACCTTGCGTTTCATGAAACTGCTGGCTTGGCCTTGACGTAGCGCAGCCGTTCAACGGGCTGCCCGCCTAGCAGGTGCTCACGCACGATGACAGCCGTGTCTTCCACAGTGACGTGACCATACCAGACCTGCTCTGGATACACGACGACCATTGGGCCGTTGCCGCACTGGGCAAGGCAACCCGCCTTGTTGACCCGAATGCTCTCCAGTTTGCCGCAGGCTTTGACTTCATCCCGCAGCGCCTGCCAGACCGCCTCACTCCCTTGGGTAGGGCAGGTTTTGCCCGAAACACACACAAACACGTGTTTTTCGTAGATACTCATTGAGAAATTCCTTCACCGCAAAATTGCCACGAACGTGCTCAAACGCGCTTATCTTGACGAAAATACTGACGTTTGGGAAGTCACCCAGGCGCGAGAAGTCAACCTTTTAGTTACCTTTAGCTAGCCAGTTGTTTCTGGCTAACGAACACGTATAAAGTAGCGTTGGACATATAGTTTCCGGGATGACCTCGTAAACTGTTTGACTAGAGAAGGTATGTCAAAACGCCATCTCCCTGATTCGCCCATGCGCGTCGTCCCACAGACGCCACCTAGCAGTCTAAATGGACAACCTACTGAAAAACCAACCCCAAAAGCGCCAACAGGTGATACTCCGCCACAAAAGTACACTTCCCTGCTCAAAGCCGGCGCCGGTGTCGGTATTGCGCTGGGGATCGCTACAATCGGGAGTCTTTTACTGTTTCGCCTGCTCAACCGGATGAAGGTGGAAGGGATTGAAAACATCCCAGAGTCCCACGAAAACGTACTTTACTGCCCTAACCACTCTTCTCTGTTGGACAACTTCGCCTTGGGTGTTGGGTTATACATCCCACGCATGCTGTTTCACCCCGAGTACATCCCCATCAACCTGGCTGACCGCAAGAATTTTTTTGGCGATCCATCCTCACGACGCTTCAAGGATCGCGTTCTACGGGTGTTAGGCGAATACTTTTTCAAAAACCTGCGCACTTTTCCGGTTGATCGGCACGGTGTTGGGGGGCTCGAACAAGTCGATCAGTGGGTGGAGATGCTCCGGCAGAACATCGTCATCGTGTTTCCGGAAGGTACACGATCACGGACCGGCGAAATCGGACGCGGTCGCGCCGGCGTCGGCAAACTCATCTATGATGCACGTCCAACCGTCATCCCCGTCCGTCTGATAGGCACAGACGAAGTTCTCGGTGTTGGCAAACTTATTCCAAGTATTTTCCGCACGGTACGGATTATCATCGGCAAGCCACTCGATCTCAGCGACCTGCTCAACCAACCGCTGCCGGAAGACGAACGCGCACGGGTTGAATTTTATCGCACCATTTCCAACCGCGTCGTTGATGCTATTCGTGCCCTTGGCCAGGGACGCCCCTTGCCGCTGGAGACTCGGGCCAAAACTTCCACCGAAGAAGACGAAGATTGAAGACAACGCCAGGGCCGGACGGAGTCGGAGGCGCAGGGCAACCGACTCCATCGCGCCAGCCCAGTAGCGCCTATACCAGCGGGCTACTTCACCCTCATCTGAAATACTTTGACAAGAAACGCCCACACATCGGCAGCTTCTTCGATCAACTTGGAAGTGGGCTTACCGGCGCCGTGTCCGGCCTTGGTTTCGATCCGAATCAACACTGGGGCATCACCTTTGTGGGCAGCCTGAAGCGCTGCTGCAAACTTGAAGCTGTGCGCTGGCACGACGCGGTCATCGTGGTCGGCTGTGGTAATAAGCGTAGCTGGGTAGCGCGTCCCGGGCTTTAAGTTGTGGAGCGGAGAGTAGGCATACAACGCCTTGAACTCCTCCGGGTTTTGGGGCGAGCCGTAGTCGGATTCCCACGCCCACCCGATTGTGAACTTGTTGAAGCGCAGCATATCCAAGACGCCAACGGCAGGCAGCGCGGCGCCAAACAGTTCTGGGCGCTGCGTCATGCAGGCCCCGACGAGCAGCCCCCCGTTGCTGCCGCCCTGAATCGCCAGCCGCGCCGGCTGGGTGTACTTCTCCCGAATCAGCCACTCGGCGGCCGCGATGAAATCATCAAACACATTCTGTTTTTTGAGCTTGGTGCCGGCCTGATGCCATTCCTCGCCATACTCGCCACCCCCGCGCAGGTTGGGAATCGCCAGCACGCCACCCATTTCAAGCCAGGCAATCCGTGCCGGTGAAAAGGCAGGGGTAAGGGAAATGTTAAAGCCGCCGTAGCCATACAGCAGGGTAGGGTTGTTCCCGTCCCGCTTGAGGCCCTTGCGATGAACAATGAACATAGGGATGCGGGTGCCATCCTTGCTCTTGTAAAAAACCTGCTGGGTGACGTATGCGCTTGGATCGAAAACCAGCTTCGGCTGGCGGATCAGAGTGCTTTTGCCGGTCGTCAAGTCATAGCGATAAATGCTTGTCGGCTGCGTAAAGCTCGTAAACGCATAGAATGTTTCGGTCGCTTCTGGCTTGCCACCAAAACCGACGGCCGTGCCGATGCCTGGCAGCGCAATCTCCTGCACAAATTTCCCTTCGCGGTCAAAGACCTTGACTTGGGTTTTGGCGTCCGCCAAATACATGGCAATAAAGCGTCCACCAACCCACCGGACAGCTTCTAGGGTATCCCGGCTCTGGGGAATGATCTCCCGCCAGTTCGCCCGTTCGGGACGGGTTACATCAATGGCAATCAGGCGCCCGCGCGGTGCTTCCCAGTCGGTACGGAAATAAAAGGTCGTCCCATCGTTGCCGACCGGCGTAAAGTCGGCGATGAAGTCTGAAATCAGCTCGACCACCTTGGCCTCTGGATCGGTTAAGTCCTTGTAGAAGAAAAGGTTCTTGGGACTTGTTCCCATGGTGACAACAATGCCCAGGTACCGTCCGTCATCGGTGACATAGCCACTAAACCCCCATTCCTTGTGGTCGCGGCGCTCGTAGACAAGTTCATCGGCTGATTGTGGCGTACCCACACGGTGGTAGTAGAGCTTTTGGTAGTAGTTTGTGGATTGCAGCACATTCCCTTCCTTTGGCTCGTCATAGCGGCTGTAGAAAAAGCCCTTGCCGTCTTTTGTCCATGACGCGCCGGAGAACTTGATCCACTGAAGACGGTCGGGCAGGTCCTCGCCGGTTTCGATATTCCGCACTCGCCACTCGTTCCAGTCCGACCCGGCTGTTGCGATGCCATAGGCAAGCAACTTGCCGTCGTCACTGACAGCATAGTTGGTCAGTGCCACTGTGCCGTCGGATGACAAGGTGTTTGGATCGAGCAGGACCCGTGCCTGCGGGTCATTCGGGGTATCCCCGACATAAAGGACACTCTGGTTTTGCAGCCCATTGTTGTATGTAAAGAAATACTTGTTGCCCTCGCGGAAAGGCACACCGAACTTTTCATAGTTCCAGAGCTGAGTCAGGCGCTCCCGAAGCCATGCCCGCTCAGGAATGGACTCTAGGAAGCTGAAGGTGACTTTGTTTTGGGCTTCAATCCAAGCCTTTGTCTCCGGTGAGTCGGCATCTTCTAACCAGCGGTAAGGATCGGCCACTTTGATGCCGTGGTAGTCATCCACCTGATCGACTTTTTTTGATGGCGGGTAGACGATCGGTGAAGCTGAAGAAGCTTTCATAGTTTTAGCAGAGCTTTGAGCAAAAAGCGGCAGTGGGGTTGCCCACAGCAATATTGCCGCGACAACCACCGACGAGCGTCGTAACGCCTGTCGCTTGAACATCGTGTCCTGTCCTCGTGAGATAAAGAATCCTATCTTCTAGCTGCAAGCCGATGGCAACAGCGTAAGCCATGACAATGGCACACTCCTGCTGCCTGGAAGTAGATACTTCTGCTCGAATCTAAGTCAAACGCTGTCAAGAAAAAAGCCGAGAGCACTCAAGGCTCCCGGCCCCCAAGGCAAGGCCTCCCTAGCCTTGGTGCTTATCTTTTGCCGAAGGTGAAGTTGACGCCAAAGCTCAGGCGTAGGTGACTCTGGGTATCACGCAAAACGCTCCCAGAGCCGCCGATCTTTGTAAACAGGTACTCACCCTGAATCGGGCGTAAAGAAACAAGGTCCGAAACCTTTACGTCCATACCGCCGCCCACTGCCATTGCAAAGCCGCCATCGCCGTCAAAACGCAGGGGAGTTGTGTTGGGCACAGGCACCCGGCTGGCCCGCGCACCGCCCAGCAGTATGTGGGCAAAGGGCGTCACCCGTTCGCCCCGCAGGCTCACCCGTGGGCCGGCCATAAAGGTGTAGAGGTTTGTCGCACTGTCATAGTGTGCGCCGAAGTCACCGACAATGCCAAGGACACGGTTGACATTGTAAACCCCCTGCAAATTGAAACCGAAGGCATCTTGGCTGGGGCTACGGGGAGTGAGGTCGTTGAGGCGTGTGTAAGCAAAACCAGCAAAAAGCTCGCCCTGGGGAACATCCTGGGCAAAGGCCGTGTGACCACATACAAACAGGCCACAGAGCAAAACAAACCACAGTTGTTTTTTCATACGCATCATTCCTTCAGAGAAATGGAGACCAAATATCAAAGGGCAGTGTGGCGGCCAAACCATCATCTTGTTTGACCGCCAACACCGGTGCAGGTCAGAAGTCAATCCGCAATGCAAGCTGGATAACGCGCGGATTGCTTCCAAATGTCGTGCGCGGACGATTGAAGAAGCTATCCGAAGCAATCGTGAACCGACTAATGGGGGTTGCCGTCGTAGTCACCGGATTGACGCCGTTGACCGATCCCGGCACAAACTGCGGATGATTGAAGGCATTGAAGAAATCGGCCCGGAACTGCGCCCGAATCTCTTCCGTAATCCGGAAGTTCTTGCGCACGAAGATATCAAAGTTGTTGATAGCCGGCACGCGCAGGGTATTGCGTCCGGCCGTGGCTAGTGCGCCAGGCCCAGCGACAATGTACTGGGCATTTGGGTTGAGTGCCACGTAAGCCACGGTTGCTGGGTTGCCCAACGGCACTGTCTGCCCAAGGGCATTGATGGCACGAACGCCACTTCCCGTACCTCGTTGTCCGTTCGGGTTGAGAATGGTACGGTCTCCGGCGTTGTCGCCATTGAGGTTAGAATCCACGCCGCTGCGGGCCGTAAAGGGCTTGCCGGTTTCATAGCTGTACGTGCCGGAGACGCTGAAGCCGCCCAGCAGCGACCGCAGCCACGGGTTCGGGCTGTTGAGGAAAAACGGCAGATCGTAGTTAGCCGTAATCGCCAACCGATGTGTGCTGTCGAGCAGGGACAGCGACCGCTCCGCCCGCAGGTTCTGGAAGTCCTGCACCCGCCGCGATGCCAACACGGTGCTAAACAGCTCCGCTGTCGTGTCGTCAATGAGCTTGCTGAAGGTGTAGGCCAAGTTCACGCTGTAGTTTTGCGTCAGTCGCTTCTGCACCTGCAACTGCAAGCCGTGATAGGTTGAGTTGCCGTTGGAGAGAAATGCCACCAGATTGCCAGCGTTGAAACCGGCTGCGGCAAAGGCCGGGACAAAGTTCGACCGCGCCGCAATCACCTGAGCTAAGGTCGGCAGCCCGGCCAGTTGTGCTGGCGTCGGTGGGTTTAGGAACGTTGGTATGAAGTTCTGCGGTGTCACCCGTGGTTGCCGGTTGATGCGGTTCTGCGTCAGCAGGTGGACACCGCGCGTTCCAACATAGCGCACCTCCGCAGCCCAATCCTTGAAGAACTGGCGCTGAATGCCCAGGGTCCAGGTAATAGCGTAGGGTACTTTCTGGTCAGGAATCCACGACGAGGTAATGGCGCGCAACTGCTCCGGAGTTCCTGTGACGGGCGCCGGCGTCGGCGGCAGGCCCCCACCGGCCAGAAAGCCCGGCACACCGGGAACTTCCACGTTGCGGGTTTGGTTGAACTGAGGCGGCAACGACAAAATGTAGAGGTTATCGAAAATAATGTCGTAGCCCATTGAAAATCCGGCGCGGATGGAGCTTGCTCCAGGATTGCCGAAGAGCCGGTTCATCAGTCCCGAAGAAAAATTAGGTGCGTAAGCCAGTCCGATGACCGGCGCAAAGTTGGTTTTTTGCTCGGCTGGCGTGTCAAACGAAATCAAGCCCGGTACAGAAGCTGCCCTGTTGAGCCGCTGCAAACGGGCCGTAAACGGCACCTGTTGGTAGGAATACCGGAAGCCGTAGTTGAAGGTCAGATCCGGACGAATCCGCCAGCTATCCTGCGCAAATCCAAAAAATAGCCACTGGTTGCCGTAGTAGGGCGAAACGCCAACCGTACGTTCCCCAAACTCAGGGCTTAGGTCACGTAAAAACGACTCAGTCCTCAAATAGAAGTAGTCGCCACGCTGCCGCTGGACAAACGACTGCGGCGCAATCAGCCGCCGGGTGTCAATGCCAAACTTGAGCGTATGGTTGCCCACGACCCAAGTAATGTTTTCGACAAGCTGGTAGTTGTTCTCGATCCCAAACTGCGGGGCAACGCCGTTAGGGCCAATGTTGACACCCAGATCGTTGAGTTCGATGTTGGGGAAACTATCTAACCCCGGATAAGGAATATCCGGTACCGGAAGCTCATTTCGTGACCGCCGGAACGAGAAACGAAACTCGTTGGTCAGGTTGGGCTGGATGGCAAAGACGTTGGTGTACGAAAACAGACGCCCATCGGTCGGAGTGGATATGAAAAAGGCAGGCAAGTCAGCTCCCGTATCAATGGCGCGAATGCGGTCGAAGATGAAGCGCGTCCGGTGCGTCATGCGTTCGCTTTGGACAAAATCCAGATTGAACACAAAGTTACGCTGATTGCGGAAAGCCGGGCGCTGGATGGCCACGAACCCAACGGGGATGTTCCGCCCGGCAACAACCAGCCTGCCGCTCAGGCTTGGATCGGCCGTGGGTGCTGCTGGCAAATAGGTGCGCAGCACGTTGAGATTGGTCGCCGAAAGACCGGGAATGCTGCTAAGCAAGGCGTAACCGTCCTGGGTCGGTGCAATAATGCCACCGGCCGTTGCCGACGAACCCGTTTGCTGGCCCTCGTACTGCGTAAAGAAAAACAGCCGGTCTTTGACAATCGGGCCGCCGACATTCCCACCATAGCGGGAGTAGTCAAAGCGCGGCTGGGTGTCACGGGTGATGCCCTGTTCCTTCTCCCGGACGCCCAGCGCATTGAGGTTGCGGTTCTGGAGGAAGAAATAGGCCGTCCCGTGAAAGGCATTCGTGCCGGATTTCGTGACGGTGATGAACTGCCCGCCGTTCGACCGGCTAAACTCAGCGCCAAACTGATTGGTCAGCAGCGTGAATTCGGCAACGGCTTCGGGGGAAATGTAAATCTGTGGACCCGTCACCGACTTATCGTTGTTGTCAATGCCGTCCACCATGAAGTTGTTGTTCCGGGGCCGCTGCCCTCCCACCGAACCGCCGGTGCCGACGCCCAAACCGCCGCCACTCGACACGCCGGCTACGGTCAGCGCAAGGTTGT